>Ga0209752_1000746_pt1 | contig 15868 bp, 8 predicted proteins | sample METZYME_3_250m_FD_187548 | JGI IMG/M metagenome (GOLD analysis project Ga0209752, IMG submission 187548) | Marine microbial communities from oxygen minimum zone in mesopelagic equatorial Pacific - METZYME_3_250m (SPAdes) (version 2) | ecosystem: Environmental > Aquatic > Marine > Oceanic | place...
TCCCGAAGGTGGAGAGGTTGAGGTCAAGATGGATTTTGACAACCTCCAAGAGGCGAGCTTTACAGGCGTCGCCGGAGCTGCCGAGGTTGGTGGCTACAGTGGGATCGTCGTAAACCTGATTAGCAAGACGGGAACGAACGAACTGCACGGTGCGGGGAACTTCTTCTACCGCGGTGATGAATGGAACAGCCAGAACTCGACTGATCCCAATTTTCGCCAGGCGACGAGTAACAACAAGAACTATCACTTCGATCTTGGTGGCCCCCTCGTTCGTGACAGGCTTTGGGCCTACGGATCGGTTCGACGGGAAACTTCGGAAGAAGCATCCGAAGATTTTGCGGATCAGCCAGGTTTTGACAAGAACCTTGTTTATCTCGTTAAGCTGACGACGCAAATCACGGAAGGTTCGAAACTCTCTGCGCACCTCAACACGGAGAGGGATTCGGGACAGAATCCCGGTGAGCTCTGGATCGAGCAGGCAGCAAACCTTCCTAACTACAACCGCATTCGGAGCTTCAACTTCGACTACATAAACATCTTCTCTGACAACACTTTCCTGGATGCCAAGTTCGGTGGAAACTTTGCAGCAAGGGGAGACTTTGAAAGGGAAGGCAAAAGTTTGCCACCCGCACGACTGATCATGGAAGGTGGCCCCACGGGAGATGACATTCTCACTGGAAGCCCGGGCTTTTTCTTCGACGGTTTCCGTAACCGCTATCAGGTAAACCTTGCCCTGACTCACTACGCCGACGATTTCCTGGGCGGAACGCACGACTTCAAAGTCGGTTTCCAGGGTGACTGGACGATGCCCAAGACCAACATCGGCTACACCGGTGAAACAAATGGCGGCGCCGCCTATTTTGTCGATTTCGCGGTTGGCGAGCCGGCATACCGGTACGAGTGGCAGAGTCTTGAGATCGACCCATTGGGCCAGCAGGCTTCGTTCTTCGTGCAAGATTCGTGGACGATGGCCGATGGTCAGCTGACGATCAACGCAGGTCTCCGAGCCACAGATTACAAGGGCAATGCGAAGGCGCGTGTAGGAGCGATCACGAACTATCCCTCCTACATGGCAGACCTTGGTGATCATTTTCATCCACCGATCTCAATCGCTCCGCGATTTGGTTTTGCTTACGATGTCTTCAACGATGGTACGACCGCTATAAAGGGCCATGTTGGCAGGTACTTTCCGCAGATGATCGCGGGTATGTACGCGGGTTTTCAGAGCTTCTCGGCGGTTGAATTCCAATTCTCGGAGTGGAACGCGGATCTCGGTGACTATGAAATCATCGAGACGGAATTCGCCCCGGCTGGCTTGGAGATCGACCCTGACATCAAGATGACGTACTTCCAAGAGATAACCTTCGGGGTAGAACGTCAGCTTGGGTCCGACTTTTCTGTCGAGATTTCGGGTGTGGTTCGAAATACCCAAGACTTCATGGATAAGGTTCGTATGAACGGTGAATGGGAAGCCGTCCCAGTGCAGGACGCGGCCGGTAATCCCTTCATCGTGTACAACCTGCTGAATGGGGATGAGGCCGTATATTCCTTTATGAACACCGAGGATATCGAAGGTAAGAGCTGGCTTGGTCCCAATATCGATGGCTTCGAGCAGACCAGAGATTTCTGGTCTGTCATCCTTGCCCTAGAGAAACGGTTCAGTAACAACTGGCAGATGATGGGCTCGTATGTGTACAGCGAGAATACGGGGACTGACGACACAGACTTCGAAAACGGTCGTGGCTCGTCTCTCGGACCTTCGGCTCTGTGGACTGACCCGAACATTCGGTTCTTCGCTGGCGGGCCGTTGGCACACGATGTGCCCCATCAGCTCAAAATCGTGGGTACATACGTTCTTCCCTTTGGTATTAACTTCGGTTGGGACTACCTAGGAGCCTCTGGGTACCCGTATACGAAGCAGGTGCGCTTCAGGGACGGATCTGAAACCACCGACGTGGAGCTATCGGGACGCAAGGACAGATGGGTCGAACCACGTTCCTCGCGTCGATACCCGTGGAGGAACAACATCAACCTGAGGGCAGAGAAGTCCTTTGATATTGGCGATATACGGATTGGTGTACTCGCCGACTTGTTCAATGTCATGAACTCCAACACCGTCCGGCAAGTGATCACGCGCGAAGATGCCAACAGCAGCTGGGCCTTCGGGCAGACGCGCCGGATTAAGTACCCGAGGAACTTCCGGATGGGTTTCCGGATCGACTTCTAGGAGAGCACCCCACAGAGTCAAGAGACCGCACGGTATTCGGCTGCCGCCGGATGCCGTGCGGTTTCCTTTTTTGGGAAGGGTATTCGGGGGAAAGCCGAAGCCCTGTTTCCCTCAGTTTCCGCTGAGGGAAAACTCTAGGGTACGGTTCACTACCATGGTTTCGCGCACGAATTGTATGGCTCGTTCCACGTAGGCGGGCCATGCGCCCGGGGCAAGGCCGCCATCAATTCGATAGGCACGAGTTATTTGCGGTGCTCGTGAAAAATAGATGTTGAACTCACCGGCCGCGTTATCGAAACCCAGGATGCCTTGCATCCCTGGAGCGAAGTAGTTCCACATGAGCTTGTCTCCGCCGAAGTCTTCTCGTATAAGCGTTGGCTTCCCGAAAATGACCCAAACTCGTCCGCGATCGGTTTTCCATCCCCTCGGAATGTCACTGAACCGCTTATTTGCCTCGGCGACCCCTACGTAGAAAGCGACCTTAACGGGATGGGAAGTGTCCCGGGGGTTGTTGTCGCGGCGGGCCCAGAACCATGCGATAAACCTGCGACGCTGCTCATCCGTTTTGAGTTCGTCCCAGATATCTTTTTCTTCCTCAAGAATTATGAGGCGGGTTGGACCGTCGGCCCACTTGCCGATGTCGCTTTCGTCTAGTTCGTATGCCTCCCTAGGGTCGGTTGGAAACTGCGTATTCCTCACCTCTGTGGGTGAGAATAGTGAAGGCTGAGTTGCCGACCAGATCAGGAATGGAGCGAAAACGGCTACGGAGAAAAATAAGGATCGGTTCATCGCGAGTTTTCATTCTAGTGAATGATATGGTTCGAGACCACTTTGGAAAACGTGCATAGACAGAGTGCGCGCGTTCCTCGGACAAAGATCCTTCCTCTCTGGAGGAACAAGGAGCCCGAGGATGAAGAAAGCCTTTTCAGAGAACCTTCAGCAGGCGGCGGGTAAACTAGAAGTGCGCAATGGCGCTTTGGTTGCAGCTAGCTAGACTAGGACAAGATTGAGAGGGTTTCATAATGTCGAAGGTCGTTATCTACGGCTTCGAAACATCGAACAATTTCAAAGTTCGTGTTGCTCTTGGTTTCAAAGGGATCGACTATCGTTTCGAGACGATTGACCCCTCCGACCGTGGCGAGATCGTACGTATCTCGGGCCAGCCTTTCACTCCGGTAATGGTCCATGGCGAAACAGTCATGTTCGATTCAGCGGCCATCTTGCGCTACCTCGAGGCGAATTTTCCCGATACGCCGAAGCTGTTCAGCACGGACTATTTCACCATGCGAGAAATCGAGAAATGGGAAGCTTTCGGCCGGGTTACATTGCATGAGCCGCTATGGATGATGGTGAGGCAGCGCATTACTGGAGTGAGTAACGATTCTGAGACTGCACGGGCGACCAAGCTTTTTGTGGAAGCGACCACTACGCTTGAGTCGGTGCTTTCCGACAACGAATGGTTGGCTCACACGCGTATGACTGCTGCCGACGTAACAGCCGTCGGAGTGATTCGAAGAGTCCAGGATTTGGAACCATTCGATCTGCCTAAAGACCGGCCTCACATGTACGCCTGGGCAGAGAGGGTCAGCGCGTTTGATCCAGGACCAGGCGACTGAGCGAAAAGGACTCAGGGGGTGAGCCTGGTTAGAAGGGCGCTAACTAGTGAGGCCGCTTGTGCCGAGAATCTCTCGACCGATTGCCCAGATTCCGCCAACGATTAGAATCAGCGAAATGACAACGCCGGCCAGGGCGATACCCAAAGACGGTTCGTCTCGTCGCTTATTCATGATGTTAGCCACATGCGCAACGCTTACCGCTGCGAGCGCCATCACGACGTGCCCCAGAAGCTGAGGGTAGCTCGGAATCAACAAGTAGAGGACCACCCCTAAGCCTACCTGCAAGTCAAGCAGGCCTACGTAAGCAGCTGTAAGGATCTTGGCGAGCTTGTCAAATTGCCCACCGCGGAGCAGGCCAACGAGCAGATAGACAATCGCGGCGGCCGCCGCGATTAGAACTAAGTAACGCACCCCCGAATGGGTGTAAAACCACATAGGCATCATAGGACACACTCTACCCCGACACGGTTCCGTGTGCTGACCAATATGAGTCCATGGTCGGTCCAGTGCCCGAAAGTTCAATATCGCCGAGTATTATTTCCGTTATGAGTGATCTACCAGATAGACGGGCATTGGTTGAGGCCGCAAAGCCCTTGCCTAGCATCGGTCGCGAAGCCATCCGCGCCAAACTCGAACATTGCGAACCCCAAGAGATCGTTGAAGCTAGTGGTTTGCTTGCTGTGCCATCACCGGTCTTCGTAACGCTGCGTATCCTGGGCGAGCTACGTGGTTGCATAGGCAGCCTCAGGCCGCTTTGCGCCAACCTCGTCGAGGAGACTAAGGATAGAGCCTGCGCCGCAGCGTTCGAGGACCCACGGTTTCCTTCCCTGACTCTCCGGGAACTCGAGCAAACCGACGTTGAGGTTTCCATCCTCGGCCCACTTGAGACCGTTGACTCTCCCGAAGAACTGGACCCGGCGCACTTTGGCATCGAAGTTAGCGACGGTCGTGGAAGACGGGGGGTTTTGTTGCCGGAGATTGCAGGTGTAGAGAAAGTCGCGCAGCAGATTGAATTGGCTCGACAAAAGGCGCAAATTCCTCGCGGTACCGACCTAGAGATTCGCCGTTTCTCCGTTATCAAGGTGCAGGGCTAAGGTTCGGCCTGCGAAGCTCCGGGGCGGCCAGCTTCGGGCTAGCGTCCCCTGGTGCCCCGTCCGCCACTACGACCAAAGCCACCAAAGCCGTACTCCCAGGGCATGATCCCTTCGTCGTAGACGGCGTTAGGGTTATCAGGATCAACGTAGCGCCAGCGAATAGCATCGGCGTAGAGGGCACCCTCAGCGAGGTCGGAGAGTTCGACACGTGCCTCTTCGCCTTCGCCGAACGTAAACCTGCCCAGTGCGTTCCAGCCAGAATCGAGGTAGTCGGTGTCGATCGTAAGCTCGGTAGTTTCGCCGTTGTGGTGGACGCTAATCAAGTAGTTGTCAGCGGCACAACAGAAGCCGTCCCTCCTATTTGACCGCCCGTTGATACGGCTCTCCAGGAAGTAGTAAGAAACGTCGTAGTCACCGGCGTAGGGAAGGGTCGTGGTCCAGACTGCCGGTTGGGCTCCGTCGCCACCCTCCTGGCGGCGGTAGTTGGTTTCGTAGCGGCCGAAAGCGAAGCGGCTTGGCAACACCAACCAGTTACCGCCCTCCAGTCCCGGGCGCATGTAACGCTGCACACGGCGCACAGGCATCGAGAACCCTTCGTCTTCATTGTCAACGATGATCTCGGTGAATGCTGCCTCTTCGGCGGTGACCACCGCGACGTATTCCTCCGGCAGCCCCGGTTCGATCTCTTCCCCAACGCGCAACGGCGAGCGCAGCGGGCGCCGGTTCTTGGCCAGGAAGGGCTCTATGGTCACGATGTGGGGGCGCACACCAATTACCATTGAGACCTCGACCTCCTGACCACCTTCGATCTCGACGTTCTTGGTGATCTCGTCGCCGCGGCCTTGCAACTGGACCTGAACGAAGCCACGACCAGGCTCACCGTTACGGATGCGCACCATGACCTGATAGACCACCTCGCCCTGGTCGTTTTCGACCTTCTTCGCTTCGCTTCGAGTCAACGTGTAGCCAGGCACGTAGGTTCCGTTCACCCAATCGCTAATAAGGCGATCGAGTCCACTGCGGCTGACATCCTCCTCGCCGGTTCCTTCCGGAACGACCGCGCGCTCGAACTCGGCAAAGGAAACGTCGTCGTACTGTGACGATTCGCCGAACGCCTCGAGCGTGTTGATGAACTCGTCGGAGCCGACGACCGCTTCGATCATTCGGAACATCGTCAAACCCTTAGCGTCCAAGACGGAACGATAGAGGTTGGGGTTGGCCTCGGGGTCAAGGTCGGCGAGCGACTGTGTTTGCATCGCCTCGAGCATCTCGTCCCAGGTCACTTCAGTACCGAGCTGGTTGCCGCCACCCGGGCTACTGGGGCTTGACTGTGCGCCGAAGCCCCCGCCCCCTCCGCCGCCCATCCTCATCTCCACGTTCATACTCATACCGTGGTCCTGTGGCCGGCTTCGCGACATACGTGCAAAATCACCCCCGCCCCCGCCGCGACCGCCGCCCCGCCGGTTCTGGAACATCGAGGAGCGAATCTCCTGCGACAGGTCCTCTTGCATGTAGACGGGCATGCCGCGGGCTAGCAATGACGAGTTTTCGCCCTCGAACCCACGGTTAAATGACCACAGCTGCACGAGCGGCGAACGGAAGAGCCCACCTGCACCTCCCTCGGAACTCAGAAATACGGAAAAGACAGCACTAGCGATCTGGTCACGCTTCAACGATGCTGGATCCTGGCCCTGGCCCCACTCCTGGCCCAGCGTGCGGTTAACCCTATTGGCCATGCGCTTGACCTGGCTGACCAGAGTGTCTTCTTCGACCATCAGGATGCCAGGCTGGGTGAGGCCTCCGTTTTCCTCCCACCCTTCGTAGTACCACTGAACAAGGAACGGGACCTCGACCACCGAAAGGCGCTTGTACGGATACGGCAGGCCGGTCTCCTGAGCCATGGTGTTTAGCAACTGCTCGACCAATGCATCAATCTCTTCTATGGCATCCCCGAAGAACGAGACTTGCCTCATATGCAGCGGATGGATATAGATGGCGACCTCGGTCCCGGCGGCGTCGGTGGTGAACACCTCGTACTCGCTGAGATTCAGCGACAGCTGCGGCACCGGAACGTTGATTTCCCAAACACTTCGGCTACGCCCCGCCTCGGTTCGCTCGCTGGTCGGCATGCCTTGGGTGATCGCCTCAAGGCCAGCCGGCGCATCTACCGTGATGCGGCCGGTCGAAAACGAAACCGGTCGTGCCTGGTCATTCCCGTAATCGACTCCGGGAACCGGATACCAGCGACTCCGCGGTGGTAGGTAAGCCGAGTCTTCTCGGATCCAGGCGGTCAGGTCGCCTTTGTGGATCGGGCCTTGCCATTTCGCGATGCGCGCCGCTGTGCGCAGGAGGTCGAAACCTTCGCGATCGATATCTCCCGAGTATGTCATCGCGATTGTCGTTTCATCACCTGGCGTCAAAGTCTTTGCCGGGGTGATCTCTACAACGGAACCCTCGATCTCAAATGGCAAGTCGCGGCCGATCGCATCTGTAACTTTCGATACCGCCAGGCCCGGATTGAGCGTGAAGATCATCGTTTCGAGCGGGATCTCGTTGTAGTTGGCGAGCAGCATCTCGACGGTGGCAGCCAACGGCACCCCGTCGTTCATGATCGCGACGTCGAGGTCGTAGGTCAGCACGTCGACGACGGGCATGTTGCCGTGGCTGATCTGGACCGCGAAGAGTTCGGCCCGGTTCTGGTCGCGGGCCATGTCCTGCTGCGCCATGCTGGTGTAAAGGATAACCGCGGCACCGATCCCGACCACAGCCATCACATGGCCTATCTTCGACAATATGCCTGGTTTTGGAAGACGCGGGTAACTCGCGATTGCAAGTCCCAGCAGGGCGGCAGAGAGCGTCAAGTAGAAAACGCGGATCTGAAGCACCCTAGTAACGTCTCCGAGACCGGCCATGTCGGAGAAATACAGCGGCGCAAAAAAGGCACCAAAATCGAAGATACCCCCATAACGTGTTCCGAGGAAAAACAACACGGCGATAATGTAGGCGATCGATACGAGCGCAGTCGCTGTAGTGTTGCGCAGTGTGGCACCGAGAAAAAACGTCAACGCTGACATAAAGATCAATGCCGGGAACGTCATCAAAGAGAAGTAGGCCAGGTAAGGTGTCAGCAAGAATGGGTCACCTGTGATGCTCATTTTCGCTGCCTGGATCGCCAAAGTAAGGACGAGAACACAGAGGCTTAGAGTCGTCAGTGCTTGAACGACACCAACGTACTTTCCGGTTACCAACTCAGTGGTGGTCAGCGGTCGCGCCGAGATAACTTCCTCGACATCGGCACGTTCATCGACGGCACGGAAATTTCCAGCCACGAAGGCAATCAGGATGGTCTGGAAGTAGGTGTACATATAAAACGGCATGAACCCGCTGAGGCCTAGGGCCGACATCTGACCTCCCTCGGCCAGCCAGCCTTGCGTCTCGGCGATTGCCAGCCCAATGCCTTGCGCCGTCGGGATCGATATACCAATCAAGCCGAGGGCACGGAACCTGGTAGTTCGCATCAGCATGATGCGCTCGTAACGGGCAACACCAAAGATGTTCCGTAGAATGTTCATGAATGATTCCCGTTTTCCTTGGGGGCTTGGTCGTCTGTCGCCATAAAATAGATGTATGCGTCTTCGAGGTTCGGGGGCTCGGGCTCAGCACCCCTCGGTGGGGCGTTGTCTCCGACAATCCGAACTGCCAGATCATCACCCACCGGCGTCACGGTGACAACATGCCATTCCTTTTGTACCTTAGCGAACCCGTCGTCGTCGACGCGCAGCGTCCAGGTCTTGTTTTCGGCATGCCGTACCAGTTCCTCTGGCGGACCGTGGAACAATAGTCGGCCGAAGTTGAGCACGGCAATATCTTCGCAGGTGCTTGAGATGTCGCCGACGATGTGGGTCGACATCAGGATGGCGCGGTCGCGGCTCAATCGACCGAGGATCTTGCGGAATCGGATACGTTCTTCTGGATCTAGGCCGGCCGTGGGCTCGTCAACGATCAGGAAGTCGGGCTCGGCGAGGATCGCCTGGGCGATACCCAAGCGACGTTTCATGCCGCCCGAGAATGTCCCCGTGTACTTGTCGCGCTTCTTCGTCAGCGCCACCTCTTCCAGCGCCTGCTCAACCACCTCCTTCCGATGCTTGCCTGGCTGAATTTGAGCCAGACGGGCCATGTAGTCGAGAAACTCAAACGCAGTCAGGTTTGGGTAGGCGCCGAAGTGCTGTGGCAGGTACCCGAGCCGCTGGCGGACCTCCCCGCGGGCGGCGTCGATAGGCAGGCCGTCGATCGTCACTTCGCCGTTTGTTGGCTCCATCTGCGTCGACAGGATCTTGATCAGCGTTGTCTTGCCGGCACCGTTTGGGCCTAGCAGACCGAAGGTACCGCTGCTTATACGCAGATCGAGTTTGTCGAGCGCCGGGAGCGCTCCTTTGTTATAAATTTTGGTCAGTGAAGAGATCTGGATGTCCATTGGCCTTCCAATGGGGAGCAGGAGGGAGAGAGACCGCCTTCGCATCCTGGGACCTGCAAGCCAGAAGTCAACTCTATACCTTTGAGGATACCGCACCGGAGTCTATTGTTCTCTTGGAGAACATTCGGTGTTCGTAAACTATCTGTAAAGATTTGTAATAGCTTCTAAAAGTGCCATTGTTGGAGAGCGCGCACAGTGTAAGAGTATGGGACGATTCAATGGAGCAACGAGGGTCCGCAGCTCCCATCCCCCTGATAGAAAGTCAAGTGAAGTGCGAAAGATGAAGTTGCCACAGTTCTCACTCCTGCTCTTACTGATGCTGATGGTTGGCGGTTGTGAGGTCCAGACGGAAGAACGCGTCATCGATCTCGTCGTGCCGGTTACCGTACAGCCGGTGGCGCGCGGCACCATAGAGTCGTTCGTTTCAACGACCGGTAGTTTGCGTGCTTCGCGCAGTGCCGACATTCTCGTTGAGGTTCGTGGAGACCTTTTCTACGTCGAGGACGCAAGCGGCAAGAAGCCAGTTGAGGGCACCCGCGTCGATGGAGGTGACCACATCGCACGCATCGAGAGTGAAGAGTATGTCAACGGTATCCGGCAGGAGTCGCGACAACTGGGGTTACAGAATGCCCAGAATAACCTGGCCGAAAAACAGGCGCTGTTCGATGAGGGCTTGGCGGTAGCCTCCGAGGTGCAGGCAGCCCAAAAAACTGTCGCCGATGCCGAGTCCGACATTACTGACGCCCAAATCCAACTCGGGAAGTTGAATGTCTACGCGCCGCTTTCGGGTTATATGACCGCACTTGTTGACACGACTGAAGACACCATCGTCGAGGCCAACACGGTGATCGGGCAGGTTGTTGACTACAGACAAGTGATCACCGACTTGAAGATTCCTAATTCGCAGATGCCGTACATCGACCTAGGGCAGGAGGTGAGGGTCATCAACTACGCCTTCCGCGACCAGACGTTCATCGGCGCAGTATCGGTGCTCGACCCGACCCTCGATCCGACGACGCGCACTTTTCGCATCGAAGTAGCGGTCAACAACCCCGGGTTGGTCCTGCGCCCCGGGATGTTCATTAAGGCGGACATCGTCGTCGAGCAGCGTGCTGACATCATTGTCATCCCCAAGCAACTGGTGCTGAGCCGGCAAAACCGTAGCGTTGTTTTTGTCGAGGAAGAGGGCCGTGCACAGCAGCGAAATATCGAGACCGGCCTGTCGAACGACCTGATGGTCGAAGTGATTGCCGGACTCTCGGAAGGCGAGCGCCTGATTACCAGAAACTTTGAGACGCTTCGCTCGCGAACCCAGGTCCGCGTTACTGGAGAGGGCGGCCCAAGGGGAATGAATAACTGAATCGGTAAGTTTTCTCCCCGTGCACTTGACGGCCTGAAATGACGCTACCAGAGTTCTCAACCCGCTATCCGGTTACCATCGCGATGGCGACTTTTGCCGTCGTACTGCTCGGGTGGATCTCTCTCGATGGCCTCGGAACCGACCTCCTGCCGAACGTTGAGACGCCGGTCATTACCGTCGACCTGCAGGTCCCCGGGAAGTCTCCGCAGGAGATGGAAGAGCGCTATACGAGACGGTTGGAGCGGGACATCAGTACGGTCAGCGGTGTCGATCGAGTCTACTCGATAACACGCTCCGGCCAGGCTGTCGTCGTTGCCGAGTTCACATGGGAGACCGACATGGATTTCGCGCTTCTTGATGTGCAGAAGCGCATGGGTACCTACGCCACCGACGACGAGATTGGAACCCTCGACGTGACGCAGGAAGATCCGCAGGCATTGCCGGTGGCGCGCATTGCGGTGACTTCACCTGAGTATGCTGACCTTGATGAATTGTTCGGGGCCATTGACACCCTAGTAAAGCCTCGTCTCGAGGCCCTCGACGGTGTCGCCTCGGCTGAGATCGAAGGTGATGCCGAAAAGGAGATTCGCGTCATTCTCGACCCTTACCTGCTGGAAGCCTTTGGCCTCACCGATAGCACGGTGGTGCAGCAAATCCAGCAAGCCAACCAGGATGTCTCAGGTGGCAGGTTGGAGGAAGGTGATCAGTCGTACCAGGTAAAGGGGATGGGTCGTCTCACCGACATTACCGAGATTGAGAACCTGATCGTCGGCCAGCGCGCTGGCGTTGCCGATGAAAGTGGCGCTGCTGCCGAGGCAGGTACGGCTGCAGGCACAGCGACCGAGCCCGAGCTTCGAGTTCCGGTATACGTGAAGGACGTTGGCCGCGTCATCCTCGAGTATGCCGAGCGCGTGACCATCGTGCGGCTCAACGGTGTCGAGTGCCTTGGCATCGCGATCTACAAAGAGGCTGACGCCAGCACGGTAAGCGTCGTGCAGACGGTGCTTACCGACATAGAGCAACTGAGGCTCGATTTACCGAACGTTGGGTTTACCGTCGTCGAGAACCAGGCCCGGTTCATCGAGGCGGCTGTCCAGGAGGTGGAAGAAGCCGCTTTCTACGGTGCTCTGCTCGCGGTTGGTGTCTTGTTCCTTTTCTTGCGTTCGATCACCGTGACGATGGTTATCGGCCTGGCAATCCCGGTCTCCATTCTGGCCACGTTCACGCTGATGTACTTTCAGAATCTGACGCTCAATATCATGACACTGGGTGGACTGGCGCTTGGCGCCGGCATGCTCGTTGACAATGCCATTGTCGTAATCGAGAACATCTACCGCCGTCTGGAGCTTGGCGCCGACCCTTATGAGGCTGCGGCCAAGGGCGCCTCCGACGTTGGGGTTGCGATCCTGGCCTCGACGTTGACCACGGTGTCAGTGTTTCTACCGATCGTTTATGTCCAGGGGCTCGTGGGCGAGCTCTTTGAGGAACAAGCGTGGACGGTGGTGTTCTCGCTTCTGTCGTCGCTGATTGTTGCGATGACGGTGGTCCCGATGATCGCCTCGCGTCTGCTGCGCCAGAAAAGCTCGGACGGAAAACCAAAACAAAGGCGCTTGTACCGTGCCGGGTTGTCCTTGGCGCTTGACCACAAGCTCGTCGTTTGTGTTCTTATCGTCATCTCCGCGGGGATCACGTTCCAACTGGCGCTGGCGATCCCGATGGAGTTTATTCCGCGAGAAGACCAGGGTCTTTTCAACGTCGACGTCGCATTGCCCGAAGGCTCTCGCTTGGAGATGACCGACCGGGTGGCGGAACGTGTCGGTTCGATGATCCAGGAACTGGGCTCCGCCGATGTGGCCACGGTGTACTCGCGTTCTGGCCAAGACCCGGCGCGGGTGACCAACGTCACCAATCCGAGTGGGCCAAACCGTACTAATCTTTCGGTGGCGTTGTCCACAGGCCCTCGTCGCAGCATCGCAGAGATGGTGGAGGCTATCGACAGGGAGCTGGCCGAGATCCCCGACTTGGAGGCCAAGTACGAACTGCAGGAAACGGCTTTGCAGGGCGTGCTCGGGGCGGAGGCGGCGCCGCTACAGCTTGAGATCATCGGTGACGACCTCGACACGTTGCGCCGACTGACCGCCGAGGTGGGAGCGCTGATCGAAGAGTTGCCGGCCGTCTATAACGTGCGAACGAGCTTCCAAGGTGGCCAGCCAGAAATCGATCTGAACCTGCAAGACGATGTCGTTGCTGCTTTTGGACTCACTCCGCAATCGCTGATAGCTGATCTTGAACGCCGGTTGACTGGCGAAGTTGCCGGCGAACTCTCGAAGGATCAGCGCTCGCGAGACATTCGAGTCGGTTTCGAGGACGTCACGCTCAACGAGTTGCGCTCGATTCGTATCGACACGGCTGAGGGTGCGGTTTTGACGCTTGGCGACATCGCCGATCCCCGCACTGTCGAAGGCCCGCGCGAAATTCTACGTGAGGACCAGAGGCGTATCGGGAGGATCAGCGGTTATCTGGTTGAAGGCGCCGTGCTCAGCGAGGCGATCGACCAGGTCGAAGCCCTGGTGTCGCAGGTTGCGCTCCCGGTTGGCTACGGTGTTGAAATTGGCGGCGAGGAGCGCGAGCGTGCCGAGTCATTTGCTAGCCTCGGTTTTGCTCTCGCGCTCTCCGTGATTCTCGTGTATATGGTGATGGCATCGCTGTTTGAATCGATCCTGCATCCGTTCACCGTGATGCTGACAGTACCCTTCGCAGGTGTTGGTGTCGTCGTTGCCTTTTGGGCATTAGGCGAGCCCCTTAGCATCATGGCCTATATCGGCGTCATCATGTTGGGCGGGATTGCGGTAAACGACGCCATCATTCTGGTCGACCACGTCAACCAACTACGTACCACGATGCCGATTCGTGAAGCTGTTGTGCAGGGGGCGCAAGACAGGGTGCGACCGATCCTAATGACCAGTGCCACCACTGTGCTGGCACTTTCGCCGATGGCGCTTGGCTTAGGAGAGGGTGCCCAGATGAGAGCGCCGATGGCGATCGCTGTGATCGGCGGACTAGTGACATCAACGCTGTTGACGTTAGTCATCATTCCGGTGGCCTACGAGATGGTCGAGCGCGTCCGCAGGTTGCCGGAGATGTTGAGCACAACGGACTCGGCATGATCTCCAATCTCGCCATTCGCCGACCTGTCACCACGGCGATGTTTTTTATCGCGATCGGCATGCTCGGCGTGGTTTCACTCGGTCGACTTAGTGTCGAATTGATGCCCGAGGTCGTCTTCCCAGAGATCTTCATTGTTGCTAACAAGAGCGCGATGTCGCCTGAGCAAATCGAGCGTGAGGTCGTGATGCCGATCGAAGAGGAGATAGGCAAGCTCGAGAACGTAGTTCAAATCGACTCTGAGTCGCGCCTTGCCAACGGCAGGGTAACGATCGCGTACGAGCCGTCGACCGATATGAGGGTCGCCGAACTGCAGGTTAACCGGCGCATGAGCCAGCTGCTGCCCACGCTTCCCGAGCAGACGACGCTCACTGTGCAGCGCTTCGACACGTCAATCTTGACCAGTGCAGTCATGACGCTCCAGGTGCTCGGCGCCGGTGATCTGAACTGGCTGCGCGACTTCACCGAGGAGAAGATCCGGCCCGAGCTTGAGGCGGTCGATGGTGTGGTTTCGGCCACGCCTCTGGGTGGGCAGCAGCGGTCGATCGAGATCATCGTTGACCCCGAACTGCTGGCTGCGCACCAGTTGTCGATGAACGCAATCACCGGGGCGATCAACAGTGTCAACGTACCGCGCGCGTACGTCGGCCGCGTGTTCGACGCTAATCAGCGTTTCCCGGTCAGTGTGTCGGGGCAGTTTGAGGCAATCAGCGAGGTCCACAACGTCGTCGTGCGGCAGGACGGGCAGCTTACCCTCGGTGATATCGCCGAGATCAACTACGGACTCCAGGAGCGCACCGACTATAGCCGGGTCAACGGCCTTGAGTCAGTCAGCATTCGCATCCAGAAGGAAAACGAGGGCAACCTGATCTCCATTGCTGAGAACCTGCTCGTCACCGTCGAGAGGCTCAACCGACAGTTCGCCGCAGAGGAGATCGAGATTACCGTTACTGATGACCAAGCGGAAATCATGCAGGAAGCCCTCGGCACGCTCCAGCGGGCGGCGGTCATCGGCGTGTTCCTGGGACTAGGCGTGCTGTTCTTGTTCCTGCGAAGTGCCCGGTTCGTTGGAATTTTGTTGTTGGCGATTCCTTCGTCTCTCCTGCTGACCTTTAACCTCATGTACGCCTGGGACCTGTCGCTCAATGTGCTATCACTGTGTGGCTTGGCGTTGTCTATGGGGATGCTCGCCGACAATGGCATTGTCGTAATGGAGTCCATCTTCAAGCACTTCGAAGCCGGCAAAGATGCCATGGAAGCGGCGCGTGCGGGGACAGCCGACGTCAGCCGCGCCATTATCGCCTCAACGACGACGACGGTAGCTGTATTCATTCCAGTGGTTTTCATCCAGAGTGAATTCCAGGACATCATCCGTGAACTTGCGCTGGCGATCACGTTTCCGCTAATGGCGTCGTTGCTTGTTGCTCTGACGCTCGTTCCGATGCTCGGGGCGCGCACACTGTCGCGTGCTTCGCTCCGGCCCCTCGGGACCGGTCGCTTGCTTGAGATGTATACAGTCGTACTCAAGGCAAACTTGCGTCATCGCGTACGCCTTGCTGTCGCTGTAGCCGTGGCGCTGCTGGCCACGCTGATCGCCGCGTTTTTCTTGATGTTGCAGCAACAGTCCCTGACCGAAGAGAGCGGTTTCACTGTTTACATTTCGCTCGACGAAGGTGCGACCCTCGACGCCACAGATGCGGCCGTCATCAAGGTCGAGCAAGTCGTCTCTGAACTCGACGACGTAGAGACTTTTACTACAAGTGTTCAGGAAGCGCAGGGTTCGGTGAACGTCACGCTTGTTGATCGGGCCGACTACCCGGATCGCATGACCGTCGACATGGCAAAGGAGGCGCTCGAAGATGCCCTCGATGACATCGACCGCGGGGACGTAGACGTTGACTTCGATCCGCCCGCCTCAGGCGGCGGCGGCGG
>Ga0209752_1000755_pt1 | contig 15810 bp, 17 predicted proteins | sample METZYME_3_250m_FD_187548 | JGI IMG/M metagenome (GOLD analysis project Ga0209752, IMG submission 187548) | Marine microbial communities from oxygen minimum zone in mesopelagic equatorial Pacific - METZYME_3_250m (SPAdes) (version 2) | ecosystem: Environmental > Aquatic > Marine > Oceanic...
TCAACATCTCCAAGCAGAAACAAGCAAGCACATACATCAGGTAGTTCAATGCCAAGCCTGACCATGATATGATCACCGGACAATATACCGAACTTGGAACTGTCGGCGACATCGACGACATCACCGAAAGTCACTGGAATGGGTTCCGAGGGACCCCTAACAAAGGCGGACATGTCACCTTCGAATGTGAAACCCACACCGTTTGCCCAGTACCTAGGGGGTAATGATTCGGTCATGAGTCCTTGTGATTCCAAGGCCTCGACAACGTGACGATTCAATTCGAGCATGTCAAAACGAACTCTGTCCATTGCTTCGGCTTGTTCGTGCCCAATGTCTTGTTGGTATCCATCAGCAAGACGCCATTTTTTGGATTCAATGTGCCCGAATGAACCTGCCCCGTGTACCAATATTACTGAATGACCCATATCTACCAGTTCCTTGATTACTGATGCTACGGGGCTGATGTGAGATTTTTGCACATGCTTGTATTCGGTTTTGTCTGTAATCAAGCCGCCGCCCAATTTGACTATAACTCGAGACATGCAACACCCCAACTATTGCCAAGAGGTGCATGACTTAGGCTCTACCGTACTTTCATGACCTGCGGGCCCCTGTGCGACATATGTCGGACACTGATGCAATCGAGCAATACCAGAGGTGGCTACAGGCAAGATTAGCCATCGCTGAGCAGATTGATGATCCATCTGAGAAACTACGGGCAATCTTGCAAATCGAATCGGCCATCCATCTTTCTATACAGTACCGTGAATTGGTGGACTTGACACCTGAAGACATCCCTCCCCCATTCGTAGAGGTTGATTCGCCCATCAGGATAATATCAGATGAAGAATCAGTGACTTCAACAGTGATTCATGATACTACCAGTTGCACTAAATGCGACGCTGAAATGACTGAAGATCTAGAGTTTTGTCCGGCGTGTGGCGAATATCGCTGATTACTCTTCTTCATCCCAATGGACTCTAGCCAACTCATACTCTGGGTGGTCGTTAGCAACTATACTGAGGTATTTTCCTGGGACACTATCAGCGAGATAGACGGTAATGCCAGCATGCCATATTGTCTCACCAGCGGCCACCAACCTCGCCGTATCGACCTCAAGAAGGGTGGGGAGGGCATGATGCACATGTCCCGCCTCAGCAGCTGAACGTATGTTCGCAGACAGATGAACATGGGAGCGCCCACTGGGGCTAATACCTACTTCAATCAGATTCTCGCTTTCATCCGGAGAACATGGGTAATAGAGGGCATCGGGTATATTCTCAGTGGGTAGATCCAATTCAATCTCGACAGTATGACCGTAAGTTGCGCGAATGACATTGGCACGGACTTCGTACCTCCCTTTGGGATCGGTCTCGGAAATAGCTCGTATGTGATGGGGTCTGAGCCAGTGATTTCGCTTCTCGTTGGTGGCCTTGAATTGTTTGATGATGTCTTTGACATCAATCCAACCATTGATGTCCATCTCGAGGTCGAATTTCTCAGGTGCATGCCTGAGGACTAGTGCCAACCGTCTTGCCATGCTGTCCCTCTCGCCCGTTCGCATGATGAACCTCCCCTCGGAGTTACAGGCTGGACATAACTGGTCATCAGCGTAGTAACCGTGATTCGAACACTCCCTGATCATTGTATCGCTCCGGCGAGATATTATCCTCTCATGAACCCCTCGGTTATGTTGGTGTTGTGTGAAGGATGAGTGTAGTGAATGGTTATTCGTGTGTCCTTCGTCGTTGCTCCGTGAAAGCCGTCATAGTTGATTGGGCGCGCTCGCCGTTTCATAGGGCCCACAAGGGGGATTTATCCACGGTGCGACCGGACGACTTAGCCGGGCAAGTCGCTAAGGCACTCATCGACAGGAACGAAATCGACCCCGCTGAGTTTGATGATTTGTTGTTGGGTTGCGGTTACCCCGAAGCCGAGCAGGGATACAATATGGGGAGGCTTGTGACCTTCCTGATTGGTATGCCAAACACTGTTCCAGGAGTTACATACAACAGACTTTGCGGCTCTTCAATGCAGGCAATTTTGTCGGCCTCTGCCAACATCGAGTCGGGATGGGGTGATTGTTTTTTGTGCGTTGGAATTGAATCGATGAGCAGGGTGAAGCGTCGCGGCTTTAATTGGAGTCCACACCCAGGTCTCGAGGATGGTTGGCCTGAGGCATATGTGCCCATGGGACAAACCGCTGAAAACATAGCGAGTCGTTGGTCCATACCCCGCACTTTGCAAGAGCAATACTCCCTCACTTCCCATCAAAAGGCTGCGTCTGCCAGAGCTTCCGGCTCATTCGATGATGAGTTAATCCCCATCTCTCATGACGGCATCACCATATCTGAGGATGGATGCATCAGGCCGGACACCACCCTAGAGTCAATGGCTACACTTTCCCCTGTGTTCTCAGACGGAGGTTCGGTGACTGCAGCAACATCCTCCCCTCTAACTGATGGTGCGGCGGCTGTAATTGTTTGTAGTGAAGATTTTGCCGCATCTCGGGGTTTGCGGCCAATGGCTCGAATAGTCTCGGGTGCAGTAACTGGCTGTCCCCCGGGTTTGATGGGCATCGGTCCGGTTGAGGCTACTAGGCAGGTATTGGAGAGGGCTTCATGGGAGTTGAGTTCTGTTGATCTATTCGAACTCAATGAAGCATTTTCATCACAGAGCATGGCAGTCATTGATGAACTGGAATTGGAGCCCGCCAAAGTCAACATCGACGGCGGTGCTATTGCCATCGGCCATCCATTGGGTGCTTCGGGCGCGAGGATTACCGGCAAGGCCGCTAGCTTGCTATCAAGAACAAGCTCCAACCGGGCCATTGCAACTATGTGCATAGGGGGCGGGATGGGCATAGCAATAGCATTGGAAAGTATGTAATCACTCTTCTTCCCTAGATACTAGATTTGAGTTGCAGTTTGGGCACCGATCACCCGAAGTCATTTTGTTAGGATATACTGCGAGTATGCTCGAGCAGCTCGGGCAAGTAGCCAACACCTCTCTATCGTCTACTGACGGTTGTGAACCTCTGCTCGAAAAGACCCCCTCGTACCACTGAATATAGGCAGGGCTCCTCATTGTGGGCACTCTCCTCAGTGCACTCACACCTAAGAGTAAGAACAAAACCCCCTGTAGAAACCAAATGTCACTGGCGCCGAACGAATCTGAAACTATCATTAGGCCGAACAACAAGAATGCAGATCCAAACAAGGATAACGAGTATATGCCTAGATTAATTCCATATTCTGTGCGTTTGTGAAGTGTGTATGTAGTCAAGGCCCCCAATGGAACTAGGATAGCCCCTACAATCAATGTAAATATCTTCTCGGGGCCATTCCACGTGGAAAGCAAAGACAGTATGATTATCATGATAAAGACAGTATCTATGGCAATGAATCGGATGAGGTGACGATGGAGTTGCTCCATCTGACTGCGTGGCACGAACGCCCGATTAATCGCTTCAAAGATGACCTTTCCGCCGGCGACGCACTCATGAAGCCCCTCGCACTCGCATAGATGTGGCCAAGGATACTGATGTAGTCGTCAAAGGCGACAGCTTACAAGGTCGTAACATACTATTCGCTGTTACAGGAGGCATCGCAGCCGTAGAATCTATCCGTCTGGCAAGGGAACTCCGTCGGCATGGTGCAAATTTGACTATAATGATGACTAGAGAGGCCGAGAAAATCATTACTCCCCTGGCTTTGTCATGGGCTGCTAGCACCGAAGTAAAATCTACCTGGGATTATGAAATGTCCCAGTTGGAGAAACACGATGCAGTATTAGTTGCCCCCGCTACTAGAAATACAATATCAAAACACATCCACGGAATTATGGACTCTCCTGTTTTGATGTCCCTCTCCGCCGCAAGAGGTAACGGAACCCCTATCTTATTCGTACCATCTATGCATTCAGACTTGTTTGATGACAGCGTCACCAACGATTTGCTGGTTGCCCTACGCAATGAGGGAAGTGCAGTGATGGTATCTGAAATTGAAGAAGGGCGCAGGAAGCAGCCTGACTCGATATCTATTGTTGCTAACATCTGTAATTTGGTTAACAAGGAGCTCCCGAACAGGAAGATCGTAGCGATAACCCTAGGTGCTAACCGAGCCCCAATCGATGATGTCAGGGCCATACAAAACGCATCATCCGGCTCGACAGGTTGGACCATCGCTGAGTACCTGCACCGAATGGGTCACCATGTTATCTGTATAGCCGGAAAAACTTCTGCGCATCCAAACTTCACACTACCAGATATTAGGCGTGCTGGCTCACCCGATGCGATGCTTTCCACGGCCAAGACAGTGGCCTCAGGTCAACCCCGACCCGATGCTTGGATACATTCTGCAGCAGTGCTTGATTACTTCACTGAGCCATTGGCCGGGAAAAAGGCCAGTGGGGCTCAGGAATGGAAATTAATTTTGATTCCTGGGGTTAAGCACATAGCAGAACTATCGCCACTGGTAGATGGAGCCCTACGCATAGGATTCAAACTTGAGTCAGATGTTTCAGAGGAGATATTGGTACAGAAGGCCAAGGAACAAATAGAGCAATATGGCGTTGATGCTGTAGTAGCAAACCTCAAGGACGAAATTCATGATCCAGACACTCTGAGGGGAAGGTTCGTTCATTCCAATGGAACTGTTGACGACATACATGACGACACCGAACTATGTCAAATGATAGAGTCACTATTGCACAACTCCTGACCCCGTGCCTGCGTCACATTCAAGCGGGGCAGATGAAGGGCATTCAACATGGCGAGTCCGGGTAAGGCGAAGAGGGGCATCCCCCCTAAGTCCGACTTCAACAATTGGTACCCCTCCATAGTCGAAATCGCTGACCTCGTAGACAAGAGGTATCCAATCAAGGGCATGGATGTCTGGAAGCCCTATGGTTGGAAAGCAATGTCCCTTATTGATGGCCTGACTCGTCTCCAAATGAGCCGGACTGGGCATGAAGAGTACAATTTCCCGTTGCTTGTTCCAGAAGATCTTCTGGACAAGGAGAACCAACTAGTTTCACACCTCAAAGCCGCGCGCGATGCTGGAGTGGAACCTTCCGAGTTGAGGATCAAAGAGGAGGATGCAGGCTTCAAGAAAGAGGTGTATTGGGTCGATCGGGGAGGCGATAATGAACTGGAGGTCCCGATGTTCCTGAGGCCCACTTCAGAAACCCCGATGTATACCATGTTCTCTCTATGGGTCCGTAGTCATGCTGACTTGCCATTGAAGACTTTTCAAATTGTAAACACTTTCAGATATGAAACCAAACAAACCCGTTCTTTCATTCGAGTTCGGGAAATTCATTTTTTCGAGGCCCACACTGTTCATGAGGATGAGCAGGGGGCCACCGATCAAATTGCTGAAGATGCAGATATCGTGCAACGCTTGCTTCACGAACTATGCTTCCCTGCTATAATTTCCAAGCGTCCAGTCTGGGACACTTTTCCTGGAGCCTGGCACTCAACTGCAGCAGATGTGATTATGCCCAATGGAAGGACATTGCAAGTAGCCACATACCACCATTATCGAGATCAGTGGGCTAGAGCATTCGAACTCACCTACGAAGACAGCAATGGAGACACCCAATTCTGCCATCAGACCACATTTGGTATGTCTGAGAGGATTTTAGGTGCGGTCGTGGGTATGCATGGTGACGACAACGGACTAATCATGCCCCCTTCAATTGCACCTATCCAAGTCATCCTAATGCCTATCGCTGCTCATGCAGACGACAATGTGATGCCTAGGGTTGAGGCCCTTGCCACACATCTCGAACAATCCGGATTCCGTATCCACATCGATGACCGTGATTTGCGTCCAGGCGCAAAGCATTATGATTGGGAAATCAAAGGAGTCCCCATCCGCCTAGAGATAGGCCCCCGCGATCTGGCTTCTAGCCAATGTACACTTTCCTTGAGAACCGGCGGTAAGACTGAGGTACCGCTCGAGGGGATTTCCTCTTCAATCACACAATGTTTGGAGTCTGTATCCGAAGAGCTCAGAGCCCGTTCTCACGCACAGGCATCTGAGCTTATCCGTACCTTCCCAGGTCTTACTCAGACAGCGGGTGGATGGGAACTAAATGGGCCATTGAAAGATGATGTCATCTACGAATTGGCGTTTGATGGCAATGACGCTGACGCCGAAGTCCTAGAGAAGATCACCGGACTGACTTTGCTCGGTGATTGCATCCCGCCTTATACCGAATCGATTCCCTGTACAGTAACTGGAAAACCCACGACACGCAGACAGCACCTGGCACGAATGTTTTGATTACTGCTTCTTGCTGAGCAACCCAAACAGAGTCGTCATCCCAAATAGCATTAGCAGCGCGCCGTCAAGCAAGTCACCGCTACCCGCCGCGACCCAAGAATCAATAGATTCGTAATTCGACACCTCATTCCAGAGCAATTTGGTATTGTCCTCGCACAGTGGTGGAACTGAAGAAATGGTAGCAAGACTGGAGGCCGTGGTGGAGTTGCCTACACATCCATTAGAAGAAGCATCGTCAGATACTTTCACACCTTCTTCATATAATGAAGTAATGTAGCACCAAGGCGGTATTGTAACCGCACGATGTTCAGTATGGGCCATAGAGCTTTGTTGCAAATTGGATGTCCAATTGAAATAACCCTCATCGACCAATTCACTGGAACCATTTTGTGAAATTGACCACTGGATACTATAGTTTGTAGATGTATTGAGATTAGTGGCTGTCCATGTGATATATAGAGAACCATTCTGTTCATTTGCTGTTACAGTGAAACCCAATGGGTCAGGCTCAAGGTCGTCTACGCAGAGATCGAAATATTGACCGATGCCGATTGCTACATTCATACCGACCAATGAAACTCCTATCAGTCCTACTAGGAATACTAGTTTTCTCCGACTTGGTCCCTGTTGCCCTCCAACAATACCCCCGGCACTATCATCAATCTCAGGGAGTTCTAAATCCATATCACGACCATTCTGAGATGACTGGATGACATTCTCAGCTGGACGTTCGGGGGTCGAGATGCCCATCTCCTCAAGTGCTTCTCGGCCATAGATGCGTTCTGCGAGAGCATACAGCTCATCATCACCCTCTAATTCGGATGGATCCATGCTACCGTCAAGGAGGCCCTTAACCCGCTCTGAATCACTCATTGTGGTGACCTCGGGTTCAATCATTCATGAATCAAACGCCACATGGTACCCAAAAACATGTTATTTGCGGCTTATTGCAGCGTGGGCGGCATTTTGTATATGCTTGGAGGACAATCCCATATTGGACATCAAATCGCTCGGGGAGCCGCTTTCCCCGAACCGATCATTTACCCCTACCATCTCTATTGGCACCGAGACTCCGGCAGATAGGTGCTCGGCTACTGCCCCTCCAAGACCACCAATGATTGAGTGATCCTCTACAGTGACGATACATCCACACTCAGAAGCTAAACGATCAATCAAACTGCCGTCAATTGGTTTCAATGTGTGCATATCGACTACAGTAGCGGAAATGCCGTCGAGAATCAAATTATCAGCGGCGGCAAGACTCTCAGAGACCATTACACCGCAAGCCAATATGCACACATCTTTGCCTTCTCTGATTACGCTCCCTTTCCCTATGGACAGTTCTGTTACTGATGAATCATCGTAAACCCTAGTAGTCTTATTTCGTGCTGTGCGCATGTACGAAGGCTCCGAGTGGTCCAGCAATTGGACGGTTAATTCTTCAGCAGAAACATCGTCACAGGGATGTAATACAGTCATACCTGGTATAGTACGATAAATCGCTAGATCCTCTATCGACTGAGCACTGCTACCATCTGTCCCAGTATGTATCCCTCCATGACTTCCACATACATGAACCGTTAAACCGGCTCTGGCAATACCATTTCTAACCTGTTCAAAAGCGCGCTCCGTGAAAATTGCAAATGTGCTGGCAAAGGGAATCTTGCCTGATGAAGCCATTCCGGCTGCTACTAGCATCATGTTTTGCTCAGCTATACCCAAAGAAATAGTTCGTTCTGGGTTCTGAGTGCGGAAGTGGCATGACTTGGTAGATTTTCCGAGATCCGCTTCAAGCACTACCACACGGGAATCTTCTGCCAGCCTCAGTAACCCGTCTCCGTATCCGTCTCTAGATGCGCCACCGACGGAGGGGGCGGTCATTTCAATTCCTCCATAGCAACAACAAACTCTTCATCAGTAGGAGCTTTACCATGAAAAGAGGGGTTATTTTCCATGAATGATACCCCTTTCCCCTTCACTGTGTGGGCGATTATCGCGCAGGGCCCATCGTTGATTTCGGCAGCCCACTCCAGAGCATCTACAATTTCGGACATGCGATGCCCATCAATCTCCTTAACTGCCCAACCAAACGAAACGAGTTTTGCCGCAATATCTCCAATCTCCATCTGAACCTCGAGGAAATCATCGTTCTGAATACGATTACGATCTATCACGGCCTTGAGATTTCCGACGGAATGGTAATTGGCGGCCATTGCAGCCTCCCATACCTGTCCTTCCTGCATCTCTCCATCACCAAGCATGACCCAAATCTCACGTTCGCTTCCGTCCATACGCGCAGCCAGTGCGCAACCCAGCCCAAACGATAGCCCCATCCCCAGGCTCCCAGCAGAGAAATCAACGCCATCGGTCCACTTCATGTCAATATGTCCCTGACAAACTGAGCCCATGGTTCTGAATCCCATTAGGTCATCATGATTTAGGTAGCCTACTTGATGTAAGATAGAATACATGGCGGGACTGGCATGCCCTTTACTCATGATGAATCTATCACGGTCACTCCAGTCTGGATTTTCTGGATCGATTCTCAGTCTCGTCCCATACAGCCCTACAATCAGATCAATAGCAGACAGTGAGCCGCCAGGGTGTCCCGCACCAGCCTTATGCACCATTTCGATAATGCTAAGGCGGCACTTTCGTGACAGCTCCTGAAGCTGAGACACATCGAGTCCCATACCTCCAGTACCTTTGTTCACATACATACCCACCAAGTTTGGCTATTGATGCTTTCCGGAACCCACGATTCTCGTGTCAGATCAATACTCAGACGGGTTCAAATCCACCTGCTACTACAGCAGACCGTTAGTAGAGGACGGGAGTATATGGCAGATAGTGAACTCGCCGGGCACTGGAATTGGCGTGAGCGGCTTTCTGCTATGCCCGTTCCGTTATGCATCTCATCCGACCCTTTCCTATCTACCTGTTTAGAAACTCTTGCTGAGGGGTCACGCATCTCAGTTGAAGACGGCGTGCTTCTGTTTGAGCATGAATCATTGCCTTCAGTATGTGCATTAGCAAACATGGTAAAATGCGCTAGATTTGGTAACTATGTATATTTCAATGAAAATCTCCATGTCAACACTACAAACATATGTGTGCTAGCCTGTCGGTTTTGTGCTTTTCGTAAAGGTCCTCGACACTCCGAAGCATACGCGCTTTCCGTTGAAGATTTCATACATCGAATCGAATCGTTTTCAGACAAGATTGATGAGGTACATTCAGTAGGTGGATTGCATCCTGAATGGACAATAGATCATTACATTGACCTTTTCGAAGGTGTCCGGAAACGATACCCCCATGTCCATTTGAAAGCCCTTACGGCCGTGGAGGTCAAACATATTGCAAATCGTTCCGGGCTTTCAGTGAGAGCCACACTCAAGGCATTGAATGACTCTGGTTTGGATTCATTGCCTGGCGGCGGGGCCGAAATTCTCGTTGATTCTGTAAGGGATCGTATATGCAGGGGGAAGGAGTCTTCAAATGAGTATCTTCAGATTCACGGTATAGCACATTCGCTAGGCATTCAAACAAATTGCACTATGTTGTTCGGCACAGTCGAGACAACGGCTCAGAGAGTAATACATTTGGACAGGTTGAGGAAGCAACAAGATTTGAGCGGGGGATTCCAGTGTTTCGTGCCATATCCCTTCCTACCAGATATGACTAGGATTCCTGAAGCTCAGTTGGCCACGTCGACAGAAGTGATTAGAGTCATTGCAGTATCTAGGTTAATGTTGGACAATATCCCTCATATCAAAGCTTACAGAATGAATATTGGCGATCATACTGCCGCCATCTCTTTGAGGACCGGTGCGGATGATATCGATGGCACCGTTGGACACGAGGAGATTATGCACGAAGCTGGCAGTTCTACCAATTTGGATACCTCCGCCCATGAACTAGCCCGACTGATAGAACAAACCGAATCGATTCCAGTAAAACGAAATTCGATATATTCAACATTTTCCATATTCGATGGAGACAATCATGAGGAAATTCGAACACTTCCAATTGCCGGTCAAGCATAGGTGTTTTTATGCCCTGGGATGAAGTACTCGGAAGGGTTTCATTCACGAATTGCGATCCCATATTTCACGGCCTCGAGGATAAATGGGTAATCCTTCCCGCCCCACCCTCTTGGCTTACAGGACATGTTCTTCGGCAGGATTGTCTGACTGCACCCATCCCAACAGCAGACTATGCCGAACACTCTGAGGAGTTAGACCTGATTCCTGGTTTGGGGATTGTGAGTGCAGGAAATGTGGGCTCAGTACTCCTATTCGGGTCCCGGTCCTTGGAAACAATGAGGGATATCGCACTCCCGTCAGACTCATCTACATCCCAAGCACTCCTTCGTTGGATAATGAAGAGCAGAGGATTGGATTGTAAGTATATTGAATTAGGACCAGATATCGATGGTATGCTATCAAATTGTGATGGTGCTTTATTAATCGGCGATAGAGCTCTTGCAACGGCTAGAGCTCACCCCGAGTTGGTCAAGCTAGATCTTGGTTACGAATGGACGGCGCAAACCGGACTTCCAATGGTCTTCGGAGTATTTGCAACACGGAAGGACACGCCCATAGAGAGTCTGAGAAAGGCCCATTCCGATATGCATGACCAGTACAAAATGTTCCTCTCTAACGATGACTGTAAATTGAAGGTCATCAGGTCATCAGCTAAGAAATTGGGATTTTCTGAGAGTAGAGTTACCCAATATTTCGACAATGAAGTCAGTAATTATCTAGATGCTGAGGCAATTAAGGGGCTGGAGATGTTCCTGACCGATGTCTGCGGAATGAAGGGAACTCCTACATGGACCCAACTTTGAATTCTGGATATTCAAAACTCTTACTGGCGACCCACTCAAGCAGGTCCAAAGCTACTTCACACGATTCAGATATCACGACTTCAGGGTCATCACGAAATTTCTCCAAGGTTTCCACGGCTGATGGATGCCCTATGGCACCCAATGCCTCGGCAGCTTCGTGACGTACCATAGAATCCTCATCCATATCGCACAACCTGTCTGTTAGGTAAGGCACGGCAACGGGATTCTGCATCTGACCCATCACATAAGCGATTTCGTGTTTCAGTAATGCTGAATCAGAATCAAATGCGGCTGCAAGAGCTTCGACCGCGTCATCTCCCCCGATGTTCCTGAGAGCGAATAGAGCACGCATTCGAATAAACATTCTTTCATTCTCATCGATAATTGTATGACGAAGCTCTACAATGTCTTGCTCTATGCTCGGCGGGGCTGGATCGACAGAATCGAATTCGCTAACATCGGGTTTCTTAACCATCAACTACAACCTCTGCACCGATGAATTTCAAATTACTGCAATCTAGATCATTTGTTATCAAACCTATATCTTGCCCCTCCTTCAAGAACATTCGAATCGCCCTCCGTCCATCTACGCCGTAGTCAACAGTCCTCTGATTAACATACATCCGGACGAAGTTCTTGTTGGTCTCTTCGTCAATGCCTCTCCCCCAGCTTTGAGCAAAATTTAGTGCATCTTGAGGATTATTGAGGGAATGTAAGATGGCCCGCCTAACATCTACAGTGAGTTGTTCGCACATCATATCTCCAAGATTTTTCCTGACCACATTACCACCGAGAGGTAGGGGCAACCCCGTCTTTTCATTCCACCAGACGCCTAAATCGAGCACCATGTATACACCCTCATCCGCCCAAGTCAACTGTCCTTCATGAATGATTAGTCCAACATCGTATTCACCTTTCAAAACTCTAGGGATTATCTGGTCAAATGGAACGACCTCGGTCTGAACATCGCCGCATGCTATCCTCAGGGCGAGATATGCACTGGTGCCCAGGCCCGGTATTGCAATCACCTTTTCTTTCGCTTCTTCAATACTGAGGGGCGAGTTCGAAATCAGCATGGGTCCATACCCTTCTCCCATCGAACCTCCGCAGTTCATCAGGTAATATTTGTCTGCAATCGACGGGAATGAGTGTATACTAACGGCTGAAATTTCGTACTTTCCCTCAAGAGCGTATTGATTCAAAGTCTCGATGTCGTGGAGCATGTGTTTGTAGTTTCGACCCGGTGTTTCAAAAGAGCCGCAGGACAAGGCATGGAACATGAATGCATCATCGGGATCGGGGGAATGACCAATTCGTATACTCAAGTCGCCGTCTTGCATGTACCAGCGTACAGAAGATGGTTGAAAACGACTCCGTGACGGAATCTACAGTTGGGCAACAGTCAATAATTACCAGTTCTCGCACCTGAGTGTGCCCGATCCAACCAAACTGTCTACCGCCACGGGTCAACTAGGGCCTGTTTGCGCGATAACTGGAAAAGCCCTCACATTCGCTGAGGCGATAGTTCTGGACGATGGATATGTTAGTTGGGAGGCGTATATCGAGTTCACTGGAGCAGACTCCGCCACAGACGGCAGAGAAATCACACAACTCGACCTAGATTGATTCCACATATTCATTTGCCTCCACATATTCAGGCATCTATGACTGAGGGTTGGAGCCGTTTCGCGTTGCGTTTCGGAGAATACTACCAATCTCTTTCTGTTGATGACTTGTGGGTCCCGCCTAGATTTCGTTCACGTGAATGGATGTTCATCCCTTGGGGTGGAAAACCACCGGATAGGCACCGCGGATTCTCTGACAAGAGTGAATTCTTACACTATCTCCACCACAAAGCACCGCATTCATGCTTCCACAGTACAGCGTACTACAATGACCCGTCTGAAAGGAAGATGGCCGACAAAGGTTGGTTGGGTGCTGATTTGATATTCGATTTGGACGGGGATCACCTCCCTGGCGTATCGGATACCGATTTCCCAATGATGATTGAATTAGTACAGGAGCAAGCATGGCGCCTTTGGTCTGAATTTTTAGAGCCTGAATTCGGTTTTCGTGAGCAATATGTGCAGATAACCTTCTCTGGCCACAGAGGATTTCACATACATGTAAGGGATCCCTCATACCTACATCTGGACTCCAATGCTAGAAGACAATTGGTGAATTATATCAGAGGGGAGGGCGTCAATGTACGGGATGTGTTTTCTGGCTATGAATCCGGATGGAAATCTAGAGTGCAATTAGGGGTTGACCATGTTCTTCAAAAACTTAGGGCAGTATCGGATGGTTCCGATGAAAAGACGAGGATATTGACTGAGTTTCATGAAATCATGAAACAGCGAATCCGTCATCCGGATTGCTCTGTGAAATCATGTAGCAAGGCCAAGCTTGAGGATTTAGCCAATCTATCCCTAGACGAGGGGAGAATCCAGCGATTAAAGGGGGACAGTAGCCTTCAGGTATTCCCGGGCGACAGCACCTCGATATTCTGGGAACTGGTGAAAGGCGCCCCACTACCTGTCGGAGAGACCGATGAAGCCGTCACTGTTGATGTCAAGAGGGTGATAAGATGGATAGGCAGCCTCCATGGGAAATGTGGCCTGAGAGTCACTGAGTTGCCCTTGAACAGGCTGGACCCCGATTCTTCCAACGCCTTCGATCCACTCAACGAGGCCGTAGCCTTCACAGGAAGTAATACAATGAATGTAGAATTGACCAGTGACGATATCGTTGCACGTATTTCTGACTTTGAGGTAGAAGGTAGCACCGGGGATGTTTTTGTGGTGCCTGAATCCATGGCTACTTTCCTGACCCTGAAGGGCTGGGGTCATGTGCAAAGCACATAACACCGATATCTTAACGCTCTCAATCACAGAATATTGAATAGTGTAGAGGTTCGGAATCGATTCGGTGGGTAATGTGCCAGAGGATGATGAAGACGAGCGGGACTTCGGTGATTTGCCCCTTCCACCCCTGCCCCCCGGCATCTCGCTACCCCCTCCGCCACCACCCAAAATAGCGCTTGAAGACGATTTGAGCGCCGACGAAACCGCAGATGAAACACCCTCAATCGAGCTTGCCGGGGATGTGGATGCCCCCCCTCCTTCGGATTTCCAGAGTCAATGGGAAAAGCGACGTTCCTCCGACCCATCACTCGCTGTTGAAAGCAAAGACAGCATGTATGGCCACATAGACCGGATAGCTACTGGCGAGGTCGGTACTCTACTCGATCGATTCTCCGACAGATTTGGCTCAGAACTGGACAGAGAGATCATTGTCCTCAGGAAGAAGCAACAACAGGATGTTCGTAGTGTGAAAGCTACAGTCGAACTAGTTAGTGCACCGATTGATACAGAGGAGGCTGATTCAGTGGAACAAAGTGAATCCCCGAGTGATGACTTCACCAAATTCTTTGACATAGTCAATAACCTACTAGGAGATATGCCTGAGGATTTCATCGATACTTTCATCCAGACCGATTCTTTTTCATTATTCCAATCTGTAGGTGCGGATCCTTCTGCAACGGATGAAGATGTGCGCAGAGACTTCTTCCTCATGATAAACGCCGTACTGGGTGATTTACCCGAGGATAAGATAAACAAGTTCGTCGAATCGCCCGGCTTTGAATTGTTCACCCAAATGGGTGAATTGTATGGAGAGTGAATATATGGGGCTATTAGAGAAGGCAGGAAAAATTCAGACCGAAGAGGCCGACCCCCCCGTCGAAGCTGATGCCCCCGACACAGTTGTCCTACCTGATCCTGAACCAGTCAAAGAGGAGCCTACTAAGAAGGCCAAAAAAAGAAGGGGGAGCAAGAAGAAGAAAGAGAAGAAGGTCCGTGTTGCCAAGGTCATGCCAGAAGGGTTTGAGGCCGCCACCAGAGGGCAATCATTTCTCAGACGCTTCGTGGATTTCCTCGTTAGTTATGGCTGGTCTGTTCCACTGTTTGCGATTACTGCTTGGGGTACATATTTCAATCCAACACCCATGGTCATCCTCGGTATCGCGTTGATGTCGCTAAATCTGGTGATAGTGCCCAAGAATAGTGGTAGAACCATAGGTAACTGGGTCAGTCGGACCAGTTATGTCAACACCCGCGGGGATCACCCGTTCTATGCATATGCTGCCCTCAAGGGGCTTTCCTTCATTTTCGTGATGGCGGGGCTATTTGCGATCCTTTCATTCACTTCCCAGGGGATGCCGGAATCCGATTTGGGAAAGATTGCCACAGTAACTGGTATGCTGATGCTTTTACCCCCCCTTATTGATTGGCTGATGCATAGATTCGCATCTTCTGACTTGGGACTTTGGGAGACATTGTTCGGTGGTGTGTGGTTAGTTCGGACTAGTAAGTCGGACAGTGCAACCGGTTGGTGGAAGCGGCTCGAGTCGATAGCTGACTACACCGAGTCCAGAGGCCTACTCGAGGATGAGTCCACTGAGTGATTACTCCGACTCGGAGTCCTCATACTGCTGCCTTGCCAGTTCCCTCATGTCCTCGTGATGGTTCCCGTCAGCAATAGCCTCCAGATCCGACTCATCGACAATCTCCTCACCGAGAAGAGTCTCAATGACATCTTCCATGGTGATTAATCCAACTGTATGCCCGAAGTCATCTTTCACGATGAGGATTTGTACTTTATTCTCTAGCA
>Ga0209752_1000761_pt1 | contig 15778 bp, 10 predicted proteins | sample METZYME_3_250m_FD_187548 | JGI IMG/M metagenome (GOLD analysis project Ga0209752, IMG submission 187548) | Marine microbial communities from oxygen minimum zone in mesopelagic equatorial Pacific - METZYME_3_250m (SPAdes) (version 2) | ecosystem: Environmental > Aquatic > Marine > Oceanic...
AAGTTTTAATCTTGCAATGGTAAAGATTTTAAGGGTCTAAATTCTGTTAGTCCTTTCTCCTTAATTGTGATTTCTATTTTTAATAACTCATCCAATTTAAGATAGTTTTACTACATTTAGTTTCTTAATAACCATATTATTATAAAACTCATGAAATATTTTATTCTTATAATATTAACTATTGGATTTTGGACCTTTAGCTTTAGTCAAGAATCCGAAAGTAATACAAAACTTTTACCTAATTACAGGTTAGCGGCTAAATATTCCCCTAAACAGTTAGCTAAATTAGTTCATTCGACATCTGTAAGACCTCATTGGTTAAAAAATGGAAATCGTTTTTGGTATCAATACAAGACCACTGAGGATGTGAATTATTACTTAGTTGATGCAGATAAAAAGAGCAAAACACCATTGTTTAATAACGAAAAAATGGCTAAGTGGCTTACAGAAATAACAAAGGACCCCTATGATGCTAAGCACTTACCTAAATTAGATCTGAAGTTTGTTAATAAAGAAACTGCTATACGTTTTAGGATCACTTCTACAGAAGAAATTCTAGCAGAAGAGGATATAAAACAAACTAAGAACGATTCTACTGATATTAAGAAAAAGAGTAAAAAACCCAAAATGGAAAAAAAAACTTACCATCTTGAATACAAAATTGGGGGGAGTGGTCTTAGAATTGTAGATACTAAAAAGAAATTGAAAGAAGACTGGAAAAAGTGGGCTACTATTGCACCTGATAGTTCCATTGTGGTGTTCTCTAAATATTATAATTTATATTGGATGGATAAAGACAATTTTTTGAAAGCTGTCAAAAATGAGAAAGACAGTACTATTGTAGAGAATCAATGGACTTCAGATGGAGTTAAAAATTACAGTTACGGCGGAAGTTCTAGAGGAGAAAATAATGAGTCTGAAATAAAAAACAAGGATAATAGAAAAAGTGCTAGAGTAGTATGGTCTCACGATTCTAAGAAATTTGTTTATCAAAGATCGGATACAAGAATGTTAAAAGATTTATGGGTAATTAACTCTGTTGCTGAAAAACGTCCTACATTAGAAACCTATAAATATCATATGCCAGGAGAGCAAGAATATGCATCTTCTGAAATTTTAATTTTTGATGTTCCGTCAAAAGAGATAACTAAAGTAGAATTAGATACAACCAAACAAATTAATTTAAGTGTCTATAGATCTCCTAGAAAGTTATCCAATGCAGATGATGATTTCCAACCATCTACACTTCTTTCTAAAAAAGATAAAATATACTTTAGCACTATTAGTAGAGATCGTAAAAAATTAGATATTAATGTTGCAGATATCAATACTGGAAAAGTAAAAGTGCTTATTGAAGAGCGTTTCAATACTTATATAGAACAACGAAATTTAGTATTGTTTAACAATGAGCAGGAAATGATTCATTGGTCTGAACGAGATGGTTGGGCACATTTTTACTTATATGATTCTTTTGGTAGATTAAAGAATCAGATTTCATCTGGATCTTACCATGCTAATAGATTTGTCAATATTGACGAAGATAAACGAGTATTGTTTTTTACAGCGAATGGTGTTGATAATACTAAAGATCCTTATTACGAGCACTTATATAGTATTAATATTAACGGAACTGGATTACGAAACTTGAATTCAGGTGATTTTACAAGTTCAACAAGTATGTCAGATTCCAACAAATACTTTGTGAGTAATTTTTCAAGAGTTAATATGACTCCAAAATCAGAATTAAGAACAAATACTGGAGCATTGGTATTATCGCTTGAAAAGGCAGACTTGTCGCAACTGATGTCTACTGGATATAAGTTTCCAGAACCTTTTAAAATGAAGGCAGATGATGGGTTTACAGATATATATGGTGTGATTTACCGCCCATATGATTTTGATGAAAACAAAAAGTATCCATTAATTGAGTACGTCTATCCAGGACCTCAAACTGAAGCGGTTTCTAAGAATTTTTCTTTGAGAATGAATAGAACGGATCGTTTAGCTCAACTTGGATTTATTGTAGTGACATTAGGGAATAGGGGAGGGCACCCAGCTCGTTCTAAGTGGTATCATAATTATGGATATGGAAACCTTAGAGATTACGGTTTAGCAGATAAAAAAAGAATAGCAGAACAATTGGCTGATAAATATTCTTATATAAATTTAGATAAAGTGGGTATTTTTGGCCACTCTGGTGGTGGTTTTATGTCTACTGCTGCAATGTTAGTTTATCCTGATTTTTTTAAAGTAGCAGTTTCATCTTCTGGTAATCATGACAATACCATGTATAATAGTTGGTGGAGTGAAACACACCATGGGGTAAAGGAAGAAATAGGAGAAGATGGGAATTTAAATTATAACTATCAAATTGATGTAAACCAAAGTTTAGCAAGTAAACTTAAAGGAAATTTGATGCTATCTACTGGAGATGTTGATAATAACGTACATCCAGGTGCAACAATAAGGATGGCACATGCTCTTATTAAAGCAAATAAACGTTTTGAATTCCTGCTTTTACCTTCTCAAAGGCATGGCTACGGAGAAATGACTGAATATTTCTTTTGGAAAAAAGCAGACTACTTTAGTAAGCACTTATTGGGTAAAGAAAATACAGAAGTAGATATTTTAGAAATCAATAGAGATTTCCCAAATAAAAAATAAACGACATTAAACAAGAGGGAATGGAGTCTTAATATTCTAATGGTAAAGATTTAATAAAATGATATTTAGGTTATGGTAATACTAAAGAATAATATTTCCCTGTTTTTATTAATTATAATTCTATGTTTTTCAAATAAAACATTTGCTATTAAAGATAATTATCCAAAAAACCCAAAAATAAATGCTATAAACTATACTTTTAATATAGAATTATCAGATGCCACTGATGAGATTATTTGTGAAGCTGTTATTGATATTAGGTTTTTAGGATCAGGTGTAAAGAAATTACGATTAGATTTAATAAATGCTTCTACTAAATTAGAAAATAAAGGAATGATTGTTAGCGAGGTTTCTTCTGATGGTAAAGCATTAAGTTTTTCTCATAAGAATAATGAACTTTTAATAGACTTACCTGAACCATCCTCATTAAATCAATTTTCTAAATTTAAAGTTAAGTACAAAGGAATTCCACAAAGCGGCTTGATAATTGGTAAAAATAAATATGGAGACCGTACTTTTTTTAGTGATAATTGGCCAAACCTAACTCGTCATTGGCTTGCTACTATTGATCACCCTTATGATAAAGCTATGTGTGAATTTATAGTTACAGCACCAGATCATTATCAAATTGTATCAAATGGTCTTAAAGTTGAAGAAAGTAATTTGGATAACAATAAACGAATAACCCATTGGAAGCAGTCAGTTCCAATAGCTACTTGGTTATTTGTTTTAGGTGCTGCTGATTTTGCAGTTCAATATGTCGATGAATTTGATGGTAAATCAATTCAAACCTGGGTTTTTAAACAAGATAGAGATGCTGGATTTTATGATTTTGCCGAACCAACAAAAAGAGTTTTAGAATTTTACAGTGATTATATTGGACCATTTTCATACGAAAAACTTGCAAACATACAGTCCAATAGCGTAGGTGGAGGTATGGAAGCTGCTTCAGCTATTCTCTATGGCGACAAATCAGTTGTAGGTGATCGTAATAAACGTTGGAGGAATGTGGTTATTCATGAGATTGCTCATCAATGGTTTGGCAATTCAGTAACAGAATATGATTGGGATGATGTTTGGTTAAGCGAAGGTTTTGCTACGTATTTCACCTTGTTATTTATTGAGAATGAATATGGGAGAGACGAATTTATTAAAGGACTTGAATCAAGTCAAAAGAGAGTAGATTCATTTTATAATAAAAATCCAAATTATCAAATTGTTCATGATAATTTGAAGAATATGAAAAACGTTACAAGTTCACAAACTTATCAAAAAGGCAGTTGGGTTTTACACATGCTTCGAGGTGTTTTAGGTACTGAAATTTTCTGGAAAGGAATTAGAGTTTATTATAAAAAATATAAAGATTTAAATGCAACAACAGCTGATTTTAGAAAAATAATGGAGGATGTCTCAAATAAAGATTTGAGTCTGTTTTTTGATCAATGGTTGTATAAACCAGGAATTCTAAAATTAAAAGGCGATTGGTATTATGATAATGATAAAAATCAATTAATTATTAACTTAAATCAGATTCAATCTGATGGTAGTTTATTTGAAATGCCCATTGAAGTTGGAATTGTTTATGAAAATAATATAGATAGTACAGAGTTAATTGAAGTCAGAAAAAAAACAAATTTATTTATAATAGATGTTGATAAGGAACCGAAAAATGTTATTCTAGATCCAAATTATTGGGTTTTAATGAACAAAGATTTTAATAAGAAAAATTAAAATAATACACTTTTAGTGGTTAAATAAATACAATTAATTTTATTCAATTTTTGCTACAAAATCACCTTTTTTATTTTTTATATTATTAATAATCGTTTATATGAGATAAAAAAACGCATTATTATTGATTTTTTTCATATAAAATTTATATCTTTGCGCTCATTTTAAAAGTAATAAAACAATATATTATGGCAAAGGAAACTTTCGATCGTTCAAAACCCCACTTAAATATTGGTACAATTGGACACGTAGATCACGGTAAAACAACCTTAACTGCAGCTATTACTAAGGTTTTAGCGGATGCAGGACTTTCTGAAGCAAAAAGCTTTGATCAAATTGACAACGCTCCTGAGGAAAAAGAAAGAGGTATTACTATTAACACTTCGCATGTTGAATATGAAACAGAAAATCGTCATTATGCACATGTTGACTGTCCTGGACACGCGGATTACGTAAAAAACATGGTTACTGGTGCTGCTCAAATGGATGGTGCAATTCTTGTAGTTGCTGCTTCTGATGGGCCAATGCCACAAACAAGAGAACACATACTTTTAGGAAGACAAGTTGGTATTCCTAGAATTGTAGTTTTTCTTAATAAGGCTGACCAAGTGGATGATGAAGAATTATTAGAGCTTGTTGAAATGGAAGTAAGAGATTTATTAAACTTTTACGAATATGATGGAGATAATGGTCCTGTAATTCTAGGATCTGCTCTAGGCGCCTTGAACGGAGAACAAAAATGGATTGACACTATTATGGAATTGATGAAAAATGTTGATTCATGGATTGAACTTCCTAAAAGAGATATTGATAAAGCTTTCTTAATGCCTGTTGAAGATGTCTTTTCAATTACTGGTAGAGGAACTGTAGCAACTGGTAGAATTGAAACCGGTGTTGCAAATACTGGAGATGCTGTTGATATTATTGGAATGGGAGCTGAAAAACTTGGATCTACTGTAACAGGAGTTGAGATGTTTAGAAAAATTTTAGACAGAGGTGAAGCAGGGGATAATGTTGGAATTCTTTTAAGAGGAATAGAAAAAACTGATATTAAAAGAGGAATGGTAATTTGTAAACCAGGTTCAGTTAAACCTCATGGTAAATTTAAAGCTGAGGTTTATGTTTTAAAGAAAGAAGAAGGTGGAAGACATACTCCGTTTCATAACAATTATAGACCACAGTTTTATGTTAGAACAACTGATGTGACTGGAAATATTGAACTTCCTAAAGGGGTTGAAATGGTAATGCCAGGTGATAACCTTACTATTACTGTAGATTTAATTAATCCAATTGCTTGTAGTGTTGGATTAAGATTTGCAATTAGAGAAGGTGGTAGAACAGTTGGTGCTGGTCAGGTTACAGAGATTTTAGATTAAATTAATAAACAATTCCGTAAAAGGTGTCCGCATAATTTGCGGATGCCTTTTATAGATAAATATGTAGGGTGTATTAAAAGACACCAATAGAGACGGGTTTAGCTCAGTTGGTAGAGCACTGGTCTCCAAAACCAGGTGTCGGGAGTTCGAGTCTCTCAACCCGTGCGAAATTTGAAAATGAATATAGTTTCTTACATTAAGGAGTCTTTTTCAGAATTGAAAGAACATGTTTCTTGGACTCCTGTTAATGAACTTTCACGTTTGACAGTAGTTGTACTAGTTTTTTCTATAATTTTTGCATTACTTATTTGGATTGCTGATACAATTTTATCAAGATTTGTTAAAGTTTATTTTGAATTTATTAATTAAATAAAATGACCGATACAGATATTAAAAAGTGGTATGTTGTTAGGGCTGTTAGTGGTCAAGAAAATAAAATTAGATCTTATATGGAGTCTGAAATTAATAGACTTGGTTTTTCTAAACTTGTTGAAGAAATTTTGGTTCCTACTCAGAAGGTAGTGCAAATAAGAAAAGGAAAGAAAGTTCATAAAGAGAAAGTTTATTTTCCTGGATATATTATGATTAAAGCAAATTTATCTGGTGAAATTCCTCATATTATAAAATCTCTTCCAAACGTTATTGGATTTTTAGGAGAAAAAAAAGGTGGTGATCCTGTTCCTTTAAGAGCAGCTGAAGTTAATAGAATGTTAGGTAAGGTTGATGAGTTATCAATTGAATCAGAAAACATTGCAATTCCATTTGTTATTGGTGAGAATATTAAAGTAATAGATGGTCCATTCAACGGTTTTAACGGATCAGTTGAAAAAGTTAATGAGGATAAGAGAAAGTTAGAGGTTATGGTTAAAATATTTGGTAGAAAAACTCCTTTGGAGTTATCATATATGCAAGTTGAGAAAATATAAATGTTACAATATAAATCGTTTCTTAAATAGCTTCCAATTATTTAAGAGATAATAAATATTAATAATGGCTAAAGAATTAGAAAAAGTAATGAAGTTGCAAATTAGAGGGGGTGTTGCCAATCCTTCACCACCTGTTGGACCTGCGTTAGGCGCAGCTGGTGTTAATATTATGGAGTTTTGTAAGCAATTTAACTCAAGAACTCAAGACAAACCTGGTAAGATATTACCTGTATCAATCACAGTTTACAAGGATAAGTCTTTTGAATTTGTTGTTAAAACCCCACCAGCAGCAGTACAATTATTGGAAGCAGCTAAGATTAAGAAAGGATCCGGTGAACCAAATCGTAGTAAAGTTGCCACTGTATCTTGGGATCAAGTTAAAGTGATTTCTGAAGATAAAATGGTTGATTTAAATGCATTTACTATTGAGTCTGCTATGAAAATGGTAGCTGGAACAGCTAGGTCAATGGGTATTAAGGTGAAAGGAAAAGCCCCTTTTTAATTTAAGATTATGACAAAAATTTCAAAAAAGCGAAAAATCGCTTTGACTAAATTTGAGAATGCTAAAACATATTCATTAAAAGAAGCTTCATCAGTTGTGAAGGAAGTTACTAGTAACAATTTTGATGCTTCTGTAGATTTAGCAATTCGTTTGGGAGTTGATCCTACAAAAGCGGATCAAAATATAAGAGGAGTGGTAACTCTTCCAAATGGAACAGGAAAAAATGTAAAAGTACTTGCTCTTGTTACTCCTGACAAAGAAAAAGAAGCTACAGATGCTGGTGCAGATTATGTTGGTCTTGATGAGTATTTACAAAAAATCAAAGATGGTTGGACAAATATTGATGTGATTATTACTATGCCAAGTGTTATGGGTAAATTAGGGCCTCTTGGTAAGGTTTTAGGTCCTAGAGGTTTAATGCCGAATCCAAAAACAGGTACTGTTACGATGGATATTTCCAAAGCTGTTTCTGATGTAAAAGCAGGTAAAATTGATTTTAGAGTAGATAAGTCAGGAATTATTCATGCTTCAATTGGTAAAGTTTCATTTGATGCAGAAAAAATTTATGCCAATTCACTTGAGTTAATTCAAAATATAATTAAGCTAAAACCTAGTTCATCTAAGGGAACTTATTTGAAAAGTATTTCTATGTCAAGCACAATGAGTCCAGGTATTAATATTGATACTAATATTTAGTTAAAAAAGTAAAAATGACAAGGGAAGAAAAATCTAAAGTAATAGAAAGGTTGACTGCTGAATTAGCAGATAATACTAATATTTACATGACAGATACTTCAGGTCTTAATGCTATTGAAACAAGTAAATTAAGAAGAGCTTGTTTTAAGGCAAACATTAAATTATCGGTTGTAAAAAATTCTTTGCTTGCAAAAGCAATGGAAGCATCTGAAAAAGACTTTGGAGAATTAAACCAAGTTTTGGTTGGTAATACTGCTTTAATGTATTCAAAGGTTGGTAGTTTGCCTGCTAAATTAATTGAAGAGTTTAGAAAAAAATCTGAAAGACCAATATTGAAAGGTGCATCTATTCAAGACGCTGTATATCTTGGAGATGATCAGGTTGGGTTTTTAGCTAGAATCAAATCAAGAGAGGAATTACTTGGAGAAGTTATTACAATTTTACAGTCTCCAACTAAAAACCTTATTTCAGCTTTACTATCAAGTAAATCAAAGATCTCAGGAGTTTTAAAAACTCTTGCGGATAAAAAAGAGTAATAAAAAAAGAGTAATTAAAAATAATAATAACAATAAATATTTATAAAATGGCAGATTTAAATTTAAAAGATTTTGCAGAACAATTAGTTAATCTAACAGTTAAGGAAGTTAATGAGTTAGCAGAGATTCTTAAAAGTGAATATGGTATCGAACCAGCAGCCACAGCAGTAGTTTCAGCTGGACCTGCAGCTGGAGGAGGTCCAGAAAAAGGTGAAGAAAAATCAGAATTTGATGTAGTTTTAACTGCAGCAGGTGGTTCAAAATTAGCTGTAGTAAAACTTGTAAAGGAATTGACAGGACTTGGCTTGAAAGAAGCTAAAGAACTTGTTGATAATGCGCCAAGTAACATTAAAGAAGCAGTTTCCAAGGATGAAGCTGAAGGATTTAAAAAGTCACTAGAAGAAGCTGGAGCAGAAGTAGAATTAAAATAATTCTATTTGCGTTTTAGTTTCATTTGAAACTCCCTTGGTGCTGAGGTAAAACCTTAGTGCCTAGTAGTTTTTTAACGTTCTTTTAATTTAAATTGATTTCAATGCATAATAATACAAATAGATTAAACTTTGCTTCAGCTACTAATATTCCTGATTATCCAGATTTTCTCGATATTCAGATCAAATCATTTAAAGATTTTTTTCAATTACAAACTAAGTCAGATGAAAGAACTGATGAAGGACTTTTTAATACTTTCTTAGAAAATTTCCCAATTTCAGATTCTAGAAACCAATTTGTTTTAGAGTTTTTGGATTATTTTGTAGATCCTTCTAGATATTCAATACAAGAATGTATTGAAAGAGGTTTAACTTACAGTGTCCCATTAAAAGCAAGGTTGAAACTTTTTTGTACTGATGAGGACCATGAAGATTTTGAGACAATAGTTCAGGATGTTTATTTAGGTGTAATTCCTTATATGACGCCAAGTGGAACATTTATTATTAATGGTGCTGAGCGTGTTGTAGTTTCACAATTACATAGATCTCCAGGAGTTTTCTTTGGACAATCATTTCATGCAAACGGAACTAAACTATACTCAGCCAGAGTAATTCCTTTTAAAGGTTCATGGATTGAGTTTGCTACTGATATAAATAGTGTAATGTACGCTTACATTGATCGAAAAAAGAAATTACCCGTTACTACTTTGTTAAGAGCAATAGGTTATGAGAGAGACAAGGATATTTTAGAAATATTTGATTTAGCAGAGGAAGTTAAAGTTTCAAAATTTCGTCTAAAAAAATGTTTAGGCAGAAAATTAGCTGCTAGGGTTTTAAATTCTTGGTTTGAAGATTTTGTTGATGAAGATACAGGCGAGGTTGTTTCAATTGAAAGAAATGAGATTATTTTAGATAGGGACGTTATAATTGACAAAGACAATATTTTAGCAATTTTAGAAACTAATACAAAGACTATTCTTCTTCATAAAATTGATGGTCAATTTTCAGATTATGCCATTATTCATAATACTCTACAGAAAGACCCTACAAATTCAGAAAAAGAAGCTGTTGAACACATTTATAGACAATTAAGAAATGCTGAACCACCTGATGAAGAAACTGCAAGAGGAATAATTGATAAGTTGTTTTTCTCTGATCAGAGATACAATTTAGGTGAAGTAGGTAGATATAGAATGAATAAAAAGTTAGGACTTAATATTGAAATGGATAAGTTAGTTCTAACAAAGGAAGATATAATTATTATAATTAAATATTTAATTGAATTAATTAATTCAAAAGCAGAAATCGATGATATTGATCACCTTTCAAATAGACGAGTTAGAACTGTTGGAGAACAACTTTCAACTCAGTTTGGTGTAGGTTTATCGAGAATGGCGAGAACTATTAGGGAAAGAATGAATGTTAGAGACAATGAAGTTTTTACTCCTATAGATTTAATTAATGCTAAAACATTATCTTCAGTGATCAATTCTTTTTTTGGGACAAATCAACTGTCTCAATTTATGGATCAAACAAATCCTTTAGCAGAACTTACTCATAAACGTAGACTTTCTGCATTGGGTCCTGGTGGTCTATCAAGAGAAAGAGCTGGATTTGAAGTCAGAGATGTTCATTATACTCATTATGGTAGATTGTGCCCAATTGAAACTCCAGAAGGCCCAAATATTGGTTTGATTTCCTCATTAGGTGTTTTTGCTAAAGTGAATAACCTTGGATTTATAGAGACGCCATATAGAAAAGTAGAAAATGGAGTAGTTGATTTAAAAAATTACAGTTTTTTAAGTGCAGAAGAAGAGGAAGGAAAATTAATTACTCAAGCTAATATTCCAAAAGATAAAAAAGGTAAAATTATTTCTGAAAAAGTAATTGCTAGACAAGAAGCAGATTACCCAGTTATTGATCCAACTCAGGTTAATTATACTGATGTTGCTCCAAATCAAATTGCTTCTATTTCAGCATCTCTTATTCCTTTTCTTGAACATGATGATGCGAATAGAGCTTTGATGGGATCTAATATGATGAGACAATCAGTTCCATTACTTAGACCTCAGTCTCCAATTGTAGGAACTGGTCTTGAAAGACAGGTTGCATCAGATTCTAGAGTATTAATAAATGCTGATTATAATGGAAAAGTAATTTATGTTGATTCTCAAAAGATTAAGATAAAATATAAACTTACAGATGATCAAAAATTGACAAGTTTTGATACAGATGAAAAAACATATTCTCTTGTTAAGTTTAGAAAAACAAACCAAGGTACATGTATCAATTTAAAACCTATTGTTGTAAAGGGGGATGAAGTTAAAAAGGGTCAAGTTTTGTGTGAGGGTTATGCTACAAAAAAAGGAGAACTTGCATTAGGAAGAAATTTAAAAGTTGCTTTTATGCCTTGGAAGGGGTATAATTTTGAAGATGCTATTGTTATTTCAGAAAAAGTAGTTAGAGATGATGTTTTCACTTCACTTCATATTGATGAATATTCTTTAGATGTTAGAGATACTAAGCTTGGTATGGAGGAGCTTACAAATGATATTCCTAACGTTAGTGAAGAAGCTACTGCAAATCTGGATGAAAATGGAATGATCAGAATTGGTGCAGAAGTTCATCCTGGAGATATACTCATTGGAAAGATAACTCCTAAAGGAGAATCAGACCCTACTCCAGAAGAAAAATTATTAAGAGCTATTTTTGGAGATAAGGCAGGAGATGTTAAAGATGCATCCTTGAAAGCACCTCCATCTTTAAATGGTATTGTAATCGACAAGAAATTATTTACTAGACCAATTAAAGACAAGAGAAAAAGATCTGAAGACAAAGAACTTTTAAGTCAACTTGAAATTCAGTTTGGAAATAAATTTCAAGCTCTTAAAAGTAAGCTTGTAGAAAAGCTTTATTTGATTTTGAATGGAAAAACATGTCAAGGGATATTTAATGATCTTGGAGAAGAAATACTTCATAAGGGAAAAAAATATACTTTAAAAATGCTTAATCAAGTTGAAGAGTATACCCATTTAGTTTCTGGTCAATGGACAGTTGATAAAACAACTAATTCATTAGTTGTTTCTTTATTACATAACTATAAAATTAAAGAAAATGATCTTCAAGGAATGCATAGACGTGAAAAGTTTACAATTTCAGTTGGAGATGAACTTCCGCCAGGAATTTTAAAATTAGCAAAAGTATATATTGCTAAAAAGAGAAAGCTTAAGGTAGGGGATAAAATGGCAGGAAGGCATGGTAATAAAGGTATTGTTGCTAGAATTGTAAGACAAGAAGATATGCCTTTCTTAGAAGATGGGACACCAGTAGATATAGTTTTAAATCCACTTGGAGTTCCTTCAAGAATGAATATCGGTCAAATTTATGAAACGGTATTAGGTTGGGCAGGTCTTAAATTAGGAAGAAAGTTTTCTACTCCAATTTTTGACGGTGCTACTTTAGATCAAATAAATGAATTAACTGATGAAGCAGATCTTCCTAAATTTGGTCATACTTATTTGTATGATGGAGGAACTGGAAAGAGGTTTGACCAGGCAGCAACTGTTGGAATTATATATATGCTGAAATTGGGGCATATGGTTGATGATAAAATGCATTCGAGATCAATTGGACCTTATTCTTTGATTACTCAACAACCCTTAGGTGGTAAAGCACAATTTGGTGGACAAAGATTTGGTGAAATGGAGGTATGGGCTCTTGAGGCATATGGAGCATCAAGTACTTTACAAGAAATTTTAACAATTAAATCTGATGATGTTCAAGGAAGAGCCAAGGCTTATGAAGCTATAGTAAAGGGCGAACAGATGCCTATTCCTGGTTTACCAGAATCATTTAATGTATTAATGCATGAACTTAAAGGTCTTGGTCTAGACATTAGACTAGAAGAATAAAAAAACGAATTATTATGTCAAGAAAAATTGAAATTAATAAGTCCAAAAAATTTTCAAAAATATCAATAGGTCTAGCTTCTCCTGAAACAATTTTAGCTTCATCTAGAGGAGAAATCCTTAAACCAGAAACTATAAATTATAGAACTCATAAACCTGAAAGAGATGGTTTGTTTTGTGAAAGAATTTTTGGTCCTGTAAAAGATTATGAATGTGCTTGTGGAAAATATAAAAGAATTAGATACAAAGGAATTATTTGTGATAGATGTGGTGTTGAAGTAACTGAAAAAAAAGTAAGAAGAGATCGGGTAGGTCATATTAATTTAGTAGTTCCTGTAGCTCATATTTGGTATTTTCGTTCTTTACCGAATAAGATAGGTTATCTTCTGGGGTTACCATCTAAAAAATTAGATATGATTATATATTATGAAAGATATGTAGTTATTCAACCTGGTTTAGCTGTTAATATTGAAGGAGAACCTATTAATAAGATGGATTTTCTTACAGAAGAGGAATATATTAATATAGTTGACAATTTAACTCAAGAAAACCAATTTTTAGATGATGAGGATCCAAATAAGTTTATTGCTAAAATGGGCGCAGAATGTTTGATTGAACTTTTATCTAGAATAGATTTAAATGAACTTTCATATGAATTAAGGCATAAAGCTAATACAGAATCTTCCAAACAAAGAAAAATGGAAGCTTTAAAAAGACTTCAGGTAGTAGAGTCTTTTAAAGATGCGAATATTAATAAGGAGAATAAACCTGAATGGATGATATTAAAGGCCATTCCAGTAATTCCACCAGAGCTTAGACCTTTAGTTCCATTAGATGGAGGAAGATTTGCAACTTCTGATTTAAATGACTTATATAGAAGGGTTATTATTAGAAATAATAGGTTAAAAAGACTTGTTGAGATAAAAGCTCCTGAAGTTATTTTAAGAAATGAAAAAAGAATGCTTCAAGAATCTGTAGATTCTCTTTTTGATAATACAAGAAAATCATCTGCAGTGAAAACTGATGCAAATCGTCCTTTAAAATCCTTATCAGATTCTTTAAAAGGAAAACAAGGTAGATTTCGTCAGAATCTTTTGGGAAAAAGAGTTGACTATTCAGCAAGATCAGTTATTGTTGGGGGGCCTGACCTAAAACTTTATGAGTGTGGACTTCCTAAAAATATGGCTGCGGAATTATATAAACCTTTTATTATCAGAAAATTAATTGAAAGAGGAATAGTTAAGACAGTAAAGTCAGCAAAAAAAATTATTGATAGAAGAGAACCTTTAGTTTGGGATATTTTAGAAAATGTTTTAAAAGGTCATCCCGTTTTATTAAATAGAGCTCCAACACTTCATAGGCTTGGTATTCAAGCTTTTCAACCTAATTTAATTGAAGGTAAAGCTGTTCAGGTGCACCCTTTAGTATGTACTGCATTTAATGCTGATTTTGATGGAGATCAAATGGCAGTTCACCTTCCATTAGGTCCAGAAGCTATTCTTGAGGCTCAATTATTAATGTTAGCATCTCATAATATTTTAAATCCTGCCAACGGTTCTCCTATTACAGTTCCTTCTCAAGATATGGTTTTGGGACTATATTATATGACTAAATTATTAAAATCTACGGATGAATATAAGGTTAAAGGAGAAGGATTAACTTTTTATTCTGATGAAGAAGTAAATATTGCTTATAATGAAGAAAGAGTAGAATTAAATGCAATGATAAAAATTAGAGCAAAAGATTTTAATAAAAACGGTGAATTAGTTTTTAAAATTATTGAAACCACTGTTGGTAGAGTGTTATTTAATCAAGTTGTTCCTGAACAAGCAGGTTTTATAAATGAAGTTTTAACAAAAAAATCACTTCGTGATATTATTGGAAAGATTCTTAAAGTAACTAGTGTCCCAGAAACTGCACAATTTTTAGATAAAATCAAAGACATGGGATTCTCTTTTGCATTTAAAGGGGGATTGTCCTTTAGTTTAGGAGATATTATTATTCCTCCTGAAAAACACGAAATGATTTCAAGTGCAAATGCTGAAGTTGACTCAATTATAGCGAATTATAATATGGGACTAATTACAAACAATGAAAGATATAATCAGGTTATAGATGTTTGGACTTCTGCAAACGCAACACTAACGGAGCTTGCAATGAAAAGAATTAGTGATGATCAACAAGGGTTTAATTCAGTATATATGATGCTTGATTCTGGAGCACGTGGCTCCAAAGAACAAATACGTCAGCTTACAGGAATGAGAGGGTTAATGGCTAAACCTAAAAAAGCTAGTGCTAGTGGAGGTGAGATTATTGAAAATCCCATACTTTCAAATTTTAAAGAAGGTTTGTCAATTTTAGAATATTTTATTTCAACTCACGGAGCAAGAAAGGGTCTAGCAGACACAGCATTAAAAACTGCTGATGCTGGATATTTAACTAGAAGACTAGTAGATGTTGCTCAGGATGTAATTGTTAATTATGTTGACTGTAATACTTTAAGAGGAATTTCTGTTGAATCTTTAAAAAAGAATGAAGAAATTGTTGAATCTCTTGGAGAAAGAATTTTAGGAAGAGTTTCTTTACACGATATATATGAGCCTAATACAAATAAAATTATAGTTAATTCTGGAAGTGAAATTTCTGAAGATATTGTTAATGAAATTGAAAACACAACGATAGATAAAGTTGAAGTAAGATCTCCTTTGACTTGTGAATCTCCAAGGGGAATTTGTGCAAAATGTTATGGAAGAAACCTTGCAACTGGCAAAATGGTTCAAAATGGTGAAGCTGTTGGAGTTGTTGCAGCTCAATCAATTGGTGAACCAGGAACTCAGTTGACTTTAAGGACTTTCCACGTTGGTGGTATTGCGAGTAATATTTCTGAGGAAAATAAGTTAATAGTTAAATTTGATGGTGTTGCAGAGATGGAAGATTTAAAAATTGTTATAAGTAAAGATGCAGATGGAAATAAAATAAATATTGTTATATCTAGAACTTGTGAATTAAAA
>Ga0209752_1000762_pt1 | contig 15766 bp, 14 predicted proteins | sample METZYME_3_250m_FD_187548 | JGI IMG/M metagenome (GOLD analysis project Ga0209752, IMG submission 187548) | Marine microbial communities from oxygen minimum zone in mesopelagic equatorial Pacific - METZYME_3_250m (SPAdes) (version 2) | ecosystem: Environmental > Aquatic > Marine > Oceanic...
AATGGTCGGAGAAATGGTCGAGGTCGAAATGGTCGGAGAAATGGTCGAGGTCGAAATGGTCGGAGAAATGGTCGAGGTCGAAGTGGTCGGAGAAATGGTCGAGGTCGAAGTGGTCGGAGAAATGGTCGAGGTCGAAGTGGTCGGAGGAATGGTCGGAATAGAGGTCGACCAACTGGTCGACAGGGGCCCCATTCCTGCAGCGTTGATGGCCGACACCTGGAAGTCGTAAGTGGTACCCCCGGTGAGTCCCAGCACGTTGTAGGTGGTGAACCCCAATCCGGTGTTGTCTATAACCACGCTCCACATGTCCCCGCCGGTAATCCTCTGTTCAATCCGGTAGCCGGTCACTACGGCCCCTCCAGTGACACCCGGTGCCGACCAGGAGAGCACCAGGATCCCGTCGACAAGGACTCCATCAAGATCACCGGGCGGACCGGACAGCGTGTAAGGAGTTCCCAGTACGGCCGTGGTGGCGGTTCCTGTCCCTTCCGCGTTGACGGCCGCAACGGTTACTGAGTACGAGCCACCATTCGTAAGGCCGGTCAGGGTGTAGGAGGTCAAGGTGTCCGAGGTCTGGACCATTCTGCTGATCACACCAACCATGGCGTTTGAGACCAAGTCGATCCGATAGCCAGTGATCGCCGAGCCCCCATTCGAGGTCGGAGCGGTCCAAGACAAGACCAGTTGCCCCTCACCGCCCACCACCCCCAGGCCAGTGGGCACCCCGGGAGAAGTGGCTGCGTCTGCAACTCCTGCTACCAGGACAAGCGTGAGCGCAGCGAAGACGACTCCAACCGATAGGACCCGTCGCCATCGCACGTCGGGCGAGGCTACTGAGGCCCGTCAGGGCTGTCACCCGGGCCACGACCCCAAACGGGGAGGCTCACAGGGGGTTGCCCATCCGACGAACCTAGGCTCGTCGGATGGGCAACCGTTCCGTCCCGTCCCAGGGTCGACCAGCCAACGAAGTCTTAGCTGACTTGGCAGCCAAGCGCGACGGAGACGTCCGATGGGCCGAGGGCCGTACCTTCGGTCTTGTCTTCGACGGTGGGACTGACGTGCGGGCTGTAGCAGAAGAGGCAGCCAGCCTCTACTTTCACGAAAACGCTCTGAACACCCACGCTTTCCCTTCGCTGGGAGCCATCCAGTCCGAGTTGTGCCGCTGGACGGCCGACCTCCTTCACGGCGACGAGGACACCGCCGGCTTCCTGACCAGTGGGGGCAGCGAGAGCATCCTCTGCGCAGTCGAGGCGGCCCGGGAACGGGCTAGGGCTGAGCGGGGAGTCACTGAACCGGAGTTGGTACTGGCCACCAACGCCCACGCCGCCTTCCACAAGGCCGCCCACCTGTTCGGTCTACGAGCCCGCGTCGTCAGCGTGGATGATGACTGGGTGGCCGACGTGGAGGCCATGGCCAACACCGTCGGTCCCAACACGGCGCTGGTGGTGGCCTCGGCGCCCTCCTACCCGCAGGGTGTCGTCGATCCGGTCATCGAGATCGCCGAATTAGCCGCCACGGTTGGCGCCAACTGCCACGTGGACGCGTGTATGGGCGGCTTCGTGCTTCCCTTCGCCGAAATGGAGGGCCGCTCCACCCCAGCCTGGGACTTCCGGGCTGACGGGGTTACCTCCATCTCGGCCGACCTCCACAAACTGGGGTACGCGCCGAAGGGAGTGTCGGTGCTCCTACACAGGAGCCGGGAACTACGTCGGTACCAGACCTTCGAGTTTGACGGCTGGCTTGGCGGCCGATACGCGACGCCGAACCTGCAGGGAACTCGGTCCGGACTTCCGATGGCGGCCGCCTGGGCGGTCGTCGAGTACCTAGGGGTCGACGGCTACCGGCGCCTGGTCCGGACCACCCTGAATGTTGCGGACCGGATCCGGGAACACGTGCGGTCCATCGACGGCCTACGGGTGTTGGGCGATCCAGTCCACCACCTTCTAGCGATCGCCGCCGATGCCGACTCCGATCGCCCGATAGAGCCGTTTGCCCTCGGTGAGGCTTTGGCTGCCCGGGGCTGGCACCACGACCGGCAGGGTCCACCGGAAAGCCTTCACCTAACGGTCAGCGCCGGAAACGCGGCGGCCCTCGACGAGTACCTGTCCGACCTCACCTCGGCCGCCGAGGAATCACGGGGCGGACCGTCCGGTCGGGCAACCAACTACGCCACCCTTGAGTAGGTCCGGCCGTCAGGTCGGGTCAGGTGAATAGGCGCGAGGCGTCCTCAAAATCAACCAACCAGGTGCGGCCACCGCCCACCGACTGGTAGGAGCTCCAGCCGAGTAGTGTCCGGGCCCGTTCGGGCAGCAAGGAGGCCAGGTCCCGATCGATGACCAGTGGACTGGCTTCCTCGGGGCGTAGCCAGCCGACAACGAAACTGACATGCATTCCGTAGCGCCAGTATTCGGTGGTGTTTGCCCCTGCGCCGTGGATGATCTTGCCGGTGTAGACCATGCCGCTTCCCGCCGGCATCGTTGCGTAGGCCACCTGTTCAGGCGACGGGTCGTCACCGCGCACCAGGCCAGGTGGACGGTTCTGACTACCGGGAACCACCACGGTGGCACCGTTGTCGATCGTGAAGTCACTCAGGGCAAACATGCAACTGACTGTGATCTCCCGGTTGGCGGCCACGGCTTCCGGCCAGTTGTTCTCGTCCCGGTGCAGGTACTGCGCCTGCTCCCCCGGTCCTACGGCCATCACCTGACCAGTGTTGAGCCAGTAGTCGGCACAGTTGGGCAGAAGCAACCGGTCGGCGAGGGCCAGGAGTATGGGGTTGAGGAGTGCATGGTCAACGAAGGTTCGACTACGGGCAGCCAGGCCACAGAACCGCTTTGTAGAAGCTCCGTGGAACCTCTCCCACAACTCCATTCCGCTCTTGGAGCCTGGGCTCGTCGCATCCAGCGACGCCGCAAGTTCGTCGACGATAGCCTTCCGGGCCGAAGGGGTGAGGAGGTCGCCGATGATCACCCCGCCGTCGACATCAAGGACGGCCAGCACCTCGTCGATTGCCGCCGAACGGTCGACGGTTCGTAGTTCGGCCATAGCGCATCTTGAACCAGACGTGCCGGACACGCAATCACCGTCCTCTCTGCCATCGCGATAAACGTTCCCCTGCAGGCGCGAAAAAGGTTTTCCACAGATTTCGTTTCGCTCCTTGTGCGCGCCCTGAATCACGAGTAGCAATGGCCCCAGCCAGTCAGTGCTTCGGCACAGGTTGGCTCGGAGAGTGAGTCGGAAACGGCGAGGTCTCCGGGACCGTCCGCCCTCCGGGGCGGACGATCCGCGTTTTGGGACAACTGGAGCGGCCGAGGCCAGTCAGGCGGACCTCACGATGTTGTGGTCGGGCCCATAGGGAAAGCCGGTGAGGTTCTCGTTACCGTCGGCGGTAATGACCAGGATGTCGTGCTCCCGGTAGCCGCCTGCTGCGGGTAGCCCCTCCGGGATCATGAGCATCGGCTCCATCGACACCACCATGTTCGGCTCCAGCACTGTGTCGATGTCCTCGCGCAGTTCTAGGCCGGCCTCGCGCCCGTAGTAGTGACACAACACTCCGAATGAGTGGCCGTAGCCGAACGTCCGATACCGAAGCAGATCATGCTCGGCGTAGATCTCGTTGAGTGCGGTGGCCACCTCGCCACACACAGCCCCAGGCCGAAGCAGTCTCTTGCCCTCATCGTGGACCAGGCAGTTCACCTCCCAGATTCTTCGGTGGGCCTCTGAGGCCTCCTCGCAGAACAAGGTCCGCTCGAGAGCCGTGTAGTAGCCGGCGATCATCGGGAAACAGTTCAGGCTCAGGATGTCGCCCCGTTCCAGGCGCCGGGAGGTGACCGGGTTGTGGGCGCCATCGGTATTGACACCGGACTGGAACCATGTCCAGGTGTCCATGAGTTCGGCGTGGGGAAACGACCGGGCGATCTCGTTGACCATGGCCTGAGTCGAATGGAGCGCCACCTGATGCTCTGGGACCCCCTCGCCGATGACCTCCACGCAGGCCGCGCCGCCCAGGTCGGCAATGCGCGCTCCCTCCCGGATGAGAGCGACCTCCTCGTCGGACTTCACCATCCGCAGCCGCATGCACTCGACCGATACGTCGACCATCTCGGTATCGGGCAAGGCCGCTTCCAGCTTGAGTGAGGACTGGAAGCTCAGGTGGTCGTTTTCGACCCCCAGTCGTCCCCCATCGGGAACTAGTTGCTGAACGGCACGGAGGTAATTGTCGCGGCGCCAGTCGGTGTAAACCAGGTTCTCTCCAAAGGTTCGCCTTCCAGGTTGACCGGCATCGATGTTGGCCGAGATCGACGTGGACCGCTCTCCGGTGATCACCAAACCGTAGGGGCGGCCGAACGAGCAGTAGAGAAAGTCAGAGTAGTAGTTGACATTGTGGATCGAGGTGAACAGAACGGCATCCAGGGCCTGGCGCCCCATCAGCTCTCGTAGTGCAGAGAGCCGTGCGTCCATCTCCGCTTCCGAGAAGGTGCCTTGGACCCTGTCGCCGTTGGGGATCGATTTGGTGTCGGGGAGGTCCGGCCCGGAACGTGGAACGTCATCCATGGGCGGACCTGGAGCGGCCGCGACCGACCGGTGCGTCGAGAACAGCCTCGGACAGCAGGAAACCGGCTGCCTCTTGGTCCAGACGGGACCACAGCACCCGGTCGACTAGCAGGCCCTCGGCCAGCGCGGACCGGGACCGCTCAGCGAACCAATCGGCGCGGCCGTCGGAACGCTCCGCCGCCGAAAGTTCCATGGTTGAGACCGGGTCGGTGCCCGTCGGCTCGACCGGGGCCGCTGACCACCTGAGTCCCCTTAGCGCGCACGACCAGACCGACCCGGCCACCAGGGCGAATGGTATGGGCGGATTCCAGTCTGTCCGGCTGATCCCCTCGGTCCTGGCTAGCGAGGCGACCAAGTCGATCTGACAGGAGGAGAGCACTGATTCGGCGAGGTGTCCCGGGGCATCATCGACCAACGCCGCCCACGCCGCCAGGCCACCGCCGTGGTGGGTCTCGCAGAAGGCCACCTCTCCGGCCACCCGGTTCGATGCGCTGGAATCGCAGCCCCGGACCCGACTGGCCCGATACACCAGGTCGACGATCTCGCGGGGGGCGACCCGCTCCGTTTCCGTCACCGGAAGACCGTGGAGAAGAGGCGAAGCCAGTTGCCGCCCAGGATCGCGTCGCGGTCGGTCGGTGAGAGCCCTGCCTCGTCAAGACCCTCGGCTAGGGAACCGAAGTCCTCGGGACCTTGGAACCATGGCGGCCAATCGGGAAACTGAGGAGCTTGATCGGGATCGTCGGACCGGTTCCATCGTCCATTGCGCATCCAACCCAGGGCTCCGGGTTGCCATCCGAGGACGGCGTCTGATCCGACAGCTACATGTTCGGGCCCGATTCGCTCAGCGAGGTCAGCCATCATCTGGCAGAAGGACGAGCGGGGGGTGTCAGACCCGCCCATGAATAACGGGTAGAGGGTGCAGCCGATGACGCCGCCCCGTTCTGCGAGGGCATCAATGAGTTCGTCTGGCTTGTTCCGGGGCGACTGGCAGAACGAGGCTGGGTTTCCGTGGGTCACGGCGATCGGCTGGCTGGAAGCGTCGATGGCCTCCCGACCGGTCCGGTTGCCGACGTGCGAAATGTCGACCAGCACCCCAGCGTCGTTCAGGGCGGTGACCATCCGGCGACCGGCGCGGGTCAGGCCGCCGTCCTCGGGCTCCCAGCAGCTCGAGCCCAGGTGGTTGGCGATGTTGTAGGTGAGCTGTACAACTCGGATTCCCACGTCGGCGAAGATCCCCGCGTTCTCCGGGTCGTCACCCAGCATGGTGCTGTTCTGGAAGCCCAACAGGACCCCGAGCACCCCGTCGTTGCGCGCCCGTTCCATCTCCTCGACGCTGTCGACAATCCGGACGATGTCGGCATTGGCTCGGGTGAAGTGCCGCCAGTCCGCAACCCGCCCCATCGCCCCGGTCAGGTCCTCCCACACCCCGCACGTTGCGTGAACGACGTCGACTCCGCCCTGACGGACGCGCTCGACGACCGGACGACTCCAGTCATTGATCTCCAAACCGTCGATGATCATGGGGAAACCTCCATGGGAGCCGTCGGCCACACCCATTCATCGGTCTCGGGGGCAGCCAACTCGCCGATACGGGGCGCCCCCTGGAAGAGGGTGACCCGCAGCCAATCTGTGGATTTCGGAGCGAAGTTGTCGAGACCGTACATGGCGAGTTGGAAACGCTGCACTTCCAAGGGCAGGAATCCCGCGCCACAAGCGTTGTCCCGGGATTCCCCATAGGGCACATCGCTGCCCAGAACCCTTCTCACCGCCGCCTCGTGGCCGAGGTTCCCGACCAGGAGGGTGGCCAAGGTGGTGTCGTCCGAAGCGTCAGCAAGTAGACGACGCAACCCGGCCACCTGCAGGGCCACGTCGATGGTCACCTCGCGGTGAGCCGGGTCCACGGCTCGACGCTCGGCACGGCGCGGTTCCTCAGTGTTGTCCGAGATCACCCACCAGTAGTGGTCCGCGTCAGGTCCCCGGAGGTCCATTTCGTCGATCCACCCGAAACGGGACTCGAGTACCCGGCGAAGATCACCGACCGGCATTGCGGGGTCGTAGTCGATTCGCTCGTCGACGAGGAGCAGTTCGTCGACCTCCTCGTCGGTAAATCCTTCGTCAAGTTCAATCAGTAGGGAAACGACCATCTCACAGGTCTCGTCTCCCTGTCCCTCGGCCCACCGGCTCAAAGCGTCGAACGGCTGGGGTCGGTTGGCCACCGAGTCGAAGTGTTCTGAGATCCGCTCAATTTCAGCGGCCAAGGACCGGGGGCCGAGCCACGGAGGCCGGTCGTCACCTCCCATGCCGGAGAAGTGCGCGTGCGCCTTGGCGATCCAGCGGCGCAGGGTGGCCACCCGCTCCTCCGTCCCCTCCAGGGCCCGAACGTTGGCTAGAGCCAACTCTCTGACTCCCACCCAGGAGTTCAGAACCTGCGGATGCTTGAAGAGGTACGGGACCAGGCCGAGGCCGGTGGCGTTGCCGAGGCCGAAGAAGCGGCGCCAACCCGCCTCGAACGGAACTGCGGAATCTCCGCCTCGGGCCCGAGCGCAGTGCTCCACGGAGTCGTAGCCCAATTCGCGGAACAGCCAGGCGGTCAGGAACTGGGCCCGGTAGGGGACACTCAGGGGATGGGCGTCCGGGTAGCCGAGGAAGGAACGCATGCCGAACTTTCCGTTCCCGTAGAACGCCGTGCTGCGCATGATGTACCCGGCGTCAGCAACCCGGTCTGACTCAGGCTGCTGGCCGTCGGCAAGGCGGTCCACCAGGTATTCGTAGAAGCGCACACTCCGATTCCCGCGGGTCAACACCAATACCCGCGGGTCGAGCCGGCCGTTCTCCTGGAGAGGAACCGACCGGGCAAGCTCAGCGAGAAACTCCTCGGACAACGGGCCGTCGACCAGAGCGGCCGTGATCTCCCACGCCTCGGCTACCACCCGGTCGGTGTGGGTGGACTCGTCGAGTGTGTCGGTGAAGGCTACGAAGTGGACCTCATGGCCTCGGGCTTCGACCCGATAGATCGCTCGACCCCGGCCCTCGGCGTCAAGATCGAGTTCCACACGGTCGGCCAGCCAACCCTGCCGGAAGGCGCTACGGAGCAGGGTTCGGGTGAAGCTGTATCGGGTTGGTCGCGCGGCGCCCATGCGAGCAGGCGCCATGACCACCTCGGGGGCCCGGAGGTCCCGACATCGCCGGTTGAGTCGCCCGAGGAGGCTCCGGTCGTCATGGTCCATCCGGGTCACCGGCGGTCGCCCCGCGGTTTGCGGTCATCGCTGGCCGGGCAGGTCTCGAACCTGCAACCTCCTGATCCAAAGTCAGGCGTTCTACCCGTTGAACTACCGGCCACCCAGCAACACCGTACCGTCGTCCGATTGCCACGAGGAGCGGGTTCACCCTCGGGGAACGATACGGTGTTCGCCGCCATGGGTTCCCTGATAAAGAAGCGCCGGAAGCGGATGCGCAAGAAGAAGCACCGGAAGATGCTCAAGCGCACCCGAGCTCAGCGGATGCGCGGGCGGTAGCGGCCGGACTACGACGCCGGCAGCGTTTTCACCACCCGATGCCCTTTCCCGGGGAAGGCCCCATCCACGAACCAGGTGCTTCCACTACCCGCCATGCGCGGACACTCCCCGGTCGCCTCACCCAGCGCATCCCGCCAACGAGCTAGTTCGGGAACAAGGTCGATCGCCGCCGGCTCCAGGTCGTTATCGGTCTCGCCAGACGGTCCGCCCATCTCGTCCCAACGCCGGTAGACCTGGTCCGTCGGGCAGGACAGCGGCGGGACCAGCAGGGTAATGGTCCGCTCCTCGAAAGGACGCTGCTCGATGACCTCTCCTATACCGGATACCCGGGCCCGGCCTCCCACCAAACAAAATGGTACATCGGCCCCGAGTATCGCCGCCCCCCGCGGGTCACCGTATGCGGCCCATCGGAGTATCGCGGCAGCGTCAGCCGACCCTCCACCGAGGCCAACGCCGGCGGGTATGGCCTTGACAATCCGCACCATGGCCTGCCTCCTGACTAACGCGAGGGCCCGGCTAACCAGGTTCTGGTCTCCATCCGGCACGGGAAGGCCGCAGCCAGCCTCAATGACCTCCAGGCCGTCTCCGTCCGAGAGAGTCAGGTGGTCGTACAGGTCGACGGTGGTCATCTCGGCGTCAATTAGGTGGTAACCGTCGTCGCGAACCCCGGTGATTCGGAGCGACAGGGTGACCTTGGCCGGGGCAAGCACCTCAACGTCCATCACGGCCCCCGGCCCTCTGCTGAATGTTGGGTGGCCACCGCTGCCCAGTCGTCAAGCCCCAGATCTTCCGCTCGGGCGGTCGGATCCACCCCGGCGACGATTAGCCCTTCCTCATCAATCAGGTCGCGCAACGAGCGCCGCAGCATCTTGCGTCGCTGCCCAAAGCCGGCCCGGACCACGCCGAACAGAACCTGGGGATCCACGTCTACTAACGGTGCCGGCCGCCGGACGATTTCAACTAATGCCGACTCGACCCGGGGTCTGGGTAGGAAGACTGAGGGGGGCACTCGGCCGACGGTACGCGCCTCGGCGTGGTAGGACACTTTCACCGACGGCAAGCCGTATAAGGCGTCGCCCGGCCTGGCCACTAGTCGGGCGGCGACCTCTCGTTGGACCATCACCAGCATCCGACCGATGGCCTCTACGTCGTCGAGCAGATCGCACACGAGGGGAACCGAGATGTTGTAGGGCAAGTTGGCCACTAGGTGCCATGACCCGACCCGATCGCCGAGGAGGCCGTCCCAGTCAGCGGTCAGGGCGTCGTCGCTGACGATCCGCAGGTCGTCATAGGGACTCCGGGAGACCACCTCCTCCAGAGCACCAACCAGGGCATCGTCAACTTCAACGGCAGTGACCGCGGCCCCGGCCTCCAACAGTGCCAGGGTCAACGACCCCACTCCTGGGCCGATCTCCACCACCTGATCGCCCGGTTTAACCCCAGCCAGTTCGACGATCCGACGGACTGTGTTGGGTTCGACTACGAAGTTCTGGCCGAGGGAACGCTTTGGATGAAGACCGTGCCTATCCAGAATCGACCGGACCTCCGTCCGGGTGAGCGTCACCGGGCTACTAGGGGAGGTATCGGCCGCACACCGGCCACTGTCCACGGCCCCTCAGGTCGTAGAGGGCCCGGGCCATCCGATCCTGATCGACGGCCCTTGCCTCAGCCGGGTCGAGACCGATCAGGTGCGCGTAGTACAGGTCGGCGATCCAATCCCAGGTCTCGATGCTGAACTGGTAGGCCCCCCGGTATTTGCCGGTCGGACTCACTGCGCCGTAGTTGCCGGTGGCCTCGCAATACCGCAGTGCCTCCCATTGGATGTCCGACGGGCCTTCCTCGATCGGCGGGGTCGCCGCAATGGTCGTCGTCGGTCCCGAGGTGGTCATGGCCCGCGCCCGTCGGGCGTCTTCCTCATCCAACAGTCGCTGGCGTTCGCGTTCCTTGCGTAGTTCGGCGATCGTCACGGCAATCCTTTGGTGTCGAGCGTATTCAAAGTCGGCGACCTCACGGGCCAACGCAACGGCCTCGGCCTCGTGTTCGGCCGCGGCCGAATCAAGCCGGAGGATTATGGCCATCGTCGCCCGAGCGTCGTGCCAGTGCTCGGCCCGTTCGACCAGGGGGGTCATGTCGAAGGATCGGTCGGCAACGGCAGCCACCGCCGGGGCAGGCGCGCCCGCGGCATCGGCCACCCCGGTCAGAGCACCAGTCGACGCCGGGTTCTCGAGTACGAACAGTGGTAACGCGGCGACCGTGGCTAGTGCCACGACGGCCACTCGCCATCGTTCGATAGTGGGTTTGGCCGCCAGAGCTCCGTCCCTTTCCCCTCTGGGCACGGCCATCGGAAACCGTGCTGGCCGCCCAATACGGTAGGAGCGACCCCCTCGCCCCGCAACTCGGGGACCGGACTAGAAGCGGGCCGTGTAATCCGGGTCAGTCCGGCCCAGATCCCCGGCTGAGCCCGTAGAAGCGTCGAGCGGTGGCCGTAGTCGCCTCAGCCACCTCCACAGCCGGCCGTCCCATTGCAATGGCGAGCGCCTCGCCGACCAGGCCTACCTTGGCCGGCTCGTTGGGCCTGCCGCGGTATGGCACCGGTGCCAGATACGGGGAATCGGTCTCCACCAGGACCCGATCTAGCGGGCACCGGGCGGCAGCCGCCCGAACCTCGTCGGCAGTCGGGAAGGTGATAATGCCGCTGAAGGAGACCAACGCCCCCCGGTCGAGACAACCGTCGACCTCATCCGGTCCGCCTGTGAAGCAGTGGAACACTGTACGTCGCGGGATCCCCTCGGTATCGAGGATGGCGAACGTTTCCTCCCAGGCCTCGCGGGAATGGATCACTAGCGGCAAGTCCGTCCGGTGAGCCAACTCGACCTGAGCAGCGAACACAACAGCCTGGGCGTCCCTCGGTGAATGGTCGTAGTGGAAATCGAGGCCCGCCTCACCAACGGCCACCACACGGCCCTCGTTGAGAAGTTCAGCGATGCCGTCTAGGCCGTGTCGGGCCTCATGGGGGTGCACCCCGACGGTGGCCCACACATCGGGGTGGGCGTTGGCCACAGCGATAGCAACCCGGCTGCGTTCCAAGTCGGTGCCCACGGTGACCAACCCGACCACCGAGGCCCCACGGGCCCGGGCGAGGACCTCATCGGCTTCGGTGTCGAGATGGCAATGGCTGTCGAACCAGTTGGACACCGGGTCCTCACCCCGCCTCGTCGTCGACCAGCCCGTCCATGGTGGTCGGGTCGATCTTGGCAAAGAGCGGGGACGGTCGCTCGATGGGCCTCCCGGGTTCCACCTCGGTGCGACACCAGCCCTCGACCGGTCCGAGGATCCCGTCGAGTGCGGCGTTAGAAAACGGTAGGTACGGCGAAAGGCAGACCCGTATTCCGTTGACGGCCGACAGGGCGGTTCCCAGGATTACTTGAGCCCTCTCGGGGTCGTCCCGGGCAGCCTTCCAGGGTTCGGTGGCATTGAGGTAGGCGTTGACCGCCGCGGCGGCGGCCATTCCCGACTGGAGGCCGGCCCGGAGCTCTACCCGATCGATGTGTGCGGCGACCCGCTCCAGAGCAGCGTCCACATCCGCTAGCAGCGCCGTGTCGTTTCGGGCGCGCTCCCCCACTGGCGGAACGACGCCGCCACAGGTGCCGTGGACCATCGACAGCACCCGGTTGACCAGGTTTCCCCAGGTCGCCACCAGTTCCTCGTTGATGCGGCGGGCGATCTCGTTGACTGTCAGTTCAGTGTCGCTCTGCTCCGGAAGCGAGGCAGCTAGCGCGTACCTGAGAGCGTCCGGCTCGAATAGGTCGAGTCCGTCATCGATGGTCAGGCCCACGCCCCGGCTGGCCGATGCCTTGCCGCCTCGGAAGGTGACGTACTGGTTGGCCGGTACGTCGGTGGGGAGGTTCAGACCCCCGTATCCCTGGAGCATCGCTGGCCAGATGATGGTGTGGAACGGGATGTTGTCTTTGCCGATGAAGTAAACCGACCGGGCGTCCGGGTTCTCCCACCAGTCTCGCCAGACCTCGGGGTCGTCCTGGTCTGTGGCCCACTCCTTTGTTGCCGACAGGTAGCCGATGACCGCCTCGAACCAGACGTAGATCCGTTTCCCGGGTCCCAGGTCGTCGACCGGTACATCAACTCCCCAGTCAAGGTCGCGGGTGATGGCCCGGTCCTGGAGGCCTTCTTCGATCCACCCTTTCGAGAAGTTGAGGACGTGGGCCCGCCAGCCCTCGCGGGAATCGAGCCAGTCCCGCAGCGACTCCTGGAAGTCCGACAGGCGGAGGTAGAAGTGCACGGTCTGGCGCGGGACGGGTTCGCTGCCGGTGATCTTGGACCGGGGGTTTATCAGTTCCTCCGGGTCGAGGGTTCTCCCGCAGCTCTCGCACTGGTCACCGCGTGCCTCGGTGTAGTCGCAGTGCGGGCAGGTGCCCTCGATGTAGCGGTCGGGCAGGAACCGGTCGGCTTCCTCGTCGTAGTACTGGTCGGACGTTCGCTTGTCGATGTGGCCCTTCCCGAGAAGGCGGAGGAAGATGTCGTGGGTGACCGCGGCATGGTTGTCGGTGCCGGTGGATGTGTAGCGATCCCAGCTGATGCCGAGGCGCTCCCAGTTGTCGACGAACTCGGCGTGGTAACGGTCAACAATGTCGTTCGGCGTGACCCCGTCGGCGTCGGCCCGAACGGTGATTGGTGTGCCGTGCACGTCGGAGCCGCTGACCATAAGTACCCGGTTACCGACCCGCCGTTGGAAACGGGCGAATACGTCGGCTGGCAGGTAGGCGCCAGCTAGGTGGCCAAGGTGGCGAGACCCCGAGGCGTAGGGCCAGGCTACGGCAACCAGGATTGGTCGAGCCTCGCCGTTCGACGACATGGTGACCGAGGCTACCGGTGCCCTAGCGAGCCGACCCGGGCTTACCAGCCCGGTCAATCGCCGAGCGCCAGGCGGTAGGCGCGGCGGCGTGACACACCGAGTCGCCGAACGGCCTCGTCAGCTGCGTCCCGGGTTGACGCTCCCCCGGAACGGGCCTCTGTCACCACGGCCAAGACCCGCTGGTCGTCCGGCTCACCAGCCGGAGGGGCCCCGGCCACCACGATGACCACTTCACCCTTCGGTGCCTCGACGTAGTGGTCAACCGCCCCGGCCAGCGTGCCCCTCCATGTCTCCTCGTGCAGCTTGGTCAACTCGCGAGCCACGGCCACCGACCGGTCCCCGCCGAGTGCCCCGGCCAGGTCGCCGAGCGTGGCAGCCAATCGACGGGGCGACTCGAGGAGGACGATCGTCCGCTCCTCGACCCCCAGTTCGGCCAAGCGGGCAACCCGGTCGGATCCTTTCCGCGGAAGGAAGCCCTCCATACACCAGCGGTTGGTGGCCAGTCCGCTGGCTACCAGTGCGGCGACCGGGGCGGTTGGACCAGGAATGACCGACACCCGGTGGCCGGCGTCGAGCACCCGCCTGACCAGTCGTTCGCCGGGGTCGGAGATCCCGGGGGTGCCGGCGTCGGTGACCATGGCCACCGTTCGGCCCTCGTCGAGGTGGGTGACGATCCGGGCGGCGACCCGGTCCTCGGTGTGGGCGTCGACTCGGAGAAGCCGCGCCCCGTCGACGCCAGCGTGCTGGAGGAGGCGGCCGGTCCGCCGAGTGTCCTCGCAGGCCACAACGTCGGCAGCGGCGAGGGTTGTGGCAGCCCTCGGCGAGAGATCGCCCAGGTTGCCGATGGGGGTAGCCACCAGGATCAGACCACCCGCCCCCGGGTCGCCCGTCACAACCGGACCTCCAGTTCGTCACCCTCCGACAGCCCCGGTGGGCCAACCGACCCAGCCGGAGCTTCGACTGCCTCACCGGCCGTCGGCACCGGCATGCCGACCCGGCTGCGGGCCATGGTGGTCGTCCGCAGCACTTGTAGGTCACGGCCCAGGTGGGCACCGTCAACGACGGACCTCATGCCAACGGTGCGGACGCTGCGGGCCGGTCGCAGCAGCACCGTCCCGTCGCTGGCTTCACGACCCACTGGTCCCCGCCGTCGCTCGGCCCGGGCCTGGGCGACCGCCACGCTGGCCAACACCTGTTCTTCGGACACCAACCCGGGCATGCCCTAGAGCGTAGGGCTAGACGTTGAACCGGAACTCCATCACGTCGCCGTCGACCGGCCGGTAGTCCTTCCCCTCGCTGCGGACCAGGCCGGCCTCGCGGGCGCCGAGCCAAGAGCCCTTCTCGATCAGGACATCCCAACCGATGGTCTCGGCTCGGATGAAACCGCGTTGAAAGTCGGTGTGGATCCGACCCGCGCACTCCGGCGCCGTGGACCCGGCCCGGAAGGTCCACCCACGACTCTCCTTCTCGCCGGTGGTGAAGAACGTTCGCAACCCGAGAAGGTGGTGAGCGGCATGGGCGAAGCGGGGCAGAGCGCCCTCGCCGAGTCCAAACCCCTCGAGTATCTCGGACTGCTCGTCGTCGGCGAGGACGGCCGCTTCGGCTTCGAGTTGGATACACATGGCAACCGCGTCAGCGCCCCCCATCTCGGCGACCACCGGGGCGAGGACCGCTCCCGGGTCGTCGAGCTGGTCCTCGTCGAGGTTGACCACGGCCAGGACGGGCTTGTCGGTAAGGAGGAAAAACCGGCGCAGCAACGCTCGGTCGGCCTCCTCCAGGTCGCCACGGTAGAGGGGCACACCGTCGGCCAATTGCTTCACCGCACGCCCCGCCGCCTCGACTACCGGGGCCAAGCTAGGGTCCGCCTTAACGGACCGCTGCTGCTTCTCCAACTGCCGCTCACAGGTCTCAAGGTCGGCCAGAGCCAGTTCCACCTCAAGCACCCGAAGGTTCTCGAGGGGGTCGGTGGAGCCCGGTATGTCAGGGTCGCCGAAGGCCCGGAGCACGTACACGATGGCGTCCACCTCGCGAATCCCGGCCAGGAAGCGGTTCCCTAGGCCCTCCCCCCGGGCCGCTCCCTCCACCAGGCCACCAATGTCGGTGAACTCGACAGTGGTGGGCACCACGTCGGCGGAACGACTCATAGCCCCCAGGCGCTCGAGGCGCGAATCAGGAATCCGGGCCATCCCGACATTGGCATCAGTGGTGGCGAAGGCGTAGGGGACGGCCAGGGCCCCGCCCCCGACGAGGGCGTTGAAAAGCGACGACTTGCCCGAGTTCGGCAGGCCAACGAACCCAAAACGTTCCACCGCCGCTCCTCCGATTCCGGACGCACCGGTCGGGCCGGCCCAGAACCAGGTTAGGTCTCGATCGGTCGGATCAGAGCGAGAGGCGGGTACTCTCTCGGCCATGTCGAAGAAGACGAGTAAGAGGCGGACCAACGCCCGTCGCAAGAAAGCCAACCACGGGCAGAAGCCCAACGCAGGACGCAACAGCTGACCCGCCTTGTCGTCAGTTTCGTGACCGTCGATCCGGGGGCGCGGTGAACATCAGATCGGCGCTCGTACCGGTGCTGGCGGTGGCCTTGGCCATCGCCGTCGGCGCGTTGATTATCGCCTTGTCGGGGTCATCGCCTGTCGACGCCTACCGTGCCCTGATCGAAGGGTCGCTATCCGACCCCAAGAGCATCGGGCGCACGCTCGAGAAGGCCACACCCCTCGTGATGGGAGGCCTTGCGGTGGCCTTTGCCTTTAAGGCCGGGCTGTTCAACATCGGCGGGCAAGGCCAGTTGGTCGTCGGTGCCATCATCGCCGGTGCTGTCGGCTAC
>Ga0209752_1000770_pt1 | contig 15682 bp, 5 predicted proteins | sample METZYME_3_250m_FD_187548 | JGI IMG/M metagenome (GOLD analysis project Ga0209752, IMG submission 187548) | Marine microbial communities from oxygen minimum zone in mesopelagic equatorial Pacific - METZYME_3_250m (SPAdes) (version 2) | ecosystem: Environmental > Aquatic > Marine > Oceanic | place...
AGAGTTGCTTCTATGGCAGATGCAAATACTAGAATTATTAATAGTGAATTACAAGTAGGTGAATTAATTTGGGTTGATGATGATGATACTGGTAAGTGGATCGTACTACAAAATAAACCAACATATAGTTCACACCAATTAATTTCTAATTTAGCACCTGGGGAAGATCATTTATTTGGTAAAGTTATTGCATCTGATGAAAGAAATACTATTTTAATTGCATCAGCAAGTGAGCAAGAAAAAGTTTATGTTTTTAATAGAGTTGCAGATAATGTAGATTATTATCATAGACAAACAATTTCAGCACCTAATGGACTTTATACAGGACCAGGAAAATTTGGTTCTAGTATTGCATTAACTGATAATGGAGATCATTTAGTTATTGGCGCTCCAAATGCCAGTTATGTAAAAACTAAATTCAAAGGCGACTTTGATGGAGGATTACCTTATGTTGCTGGAGACATTGTTAAGTATTCAGAAACAACCTGGGAAGCACAATTTCCAATTTCAGCGGCAACCGGTGCATTAACGTTTCCAAGTTTTTGGTCAACATCGTTTATAGAAGAAGCAAATTATGATATAGGCAATAATTCATACCCTACTATAGTTTACGCTATAAGAGGTGACTATGGATTAGATGTTTCTACAGATCACGTATTAATTAGAGCCCCACTTGCACAATATGAAGGATCAACAGATGGTGATAAAGTAGTTCTTAATTGGAACGAATTTTCACAAAATTATCCAAATGGTGTTTTACCTTGGGGGAATACAGGTCCAGGTGTTGCGGCACTTGAAGGACAGAAAGTTATTGCAAATAAAATTGATGCAGTATTGTACATTGATAATTTAATACGTATTCCAACAGTTGGTGATTCATTATCATCAGATACTGCGGTTGGTGAAATAGCATATATTCGAATTGAAAATGTTAGTCAATCAATAATTTATATGACAGATGTTAGTGGTGCATTTGAGTCTACTGGTGAACTTTTCTACAATGCAGTAAGTTGTGGAGACTTTGAATTAATTAGACCAGCTTCAGAGGCAGACACATTTGGCGGTTGGTGGAAGATTGATGGGATTACAGCATTTACTACAACAGTTACGTCAGCTCAACAGATTTCAATACCTAATCTTATAGGACAAGATTTTATTACTCAAGCTGAATCACGTTCACCTGTTGTCTTTGGTAATACAATGGATGATGTTCGTGCATTAAGTTTAGTTCTTGATCCTACCAGAGGCGGTCGTTTAGGTCATTTAAGTTATTATGATAAACAAGGATTGCCTAATTTAAGTGAGCTTTGGTTTATAAGAGGAGCAAAAGTTTTTACAGATACTCTTAATGTAACAGATAACTTTACAATGTGGCTTAATACTATTAGAGGAGGTGTTGCACCTATCTCAGTATTTGATCCTGCATCATTAGGTTTAACATTTTCATATGTAAATTCAGCTCATACTGTATATGACTTATGGAGTGGATTTATTGATGTTACATTTACAAATTTTGACAATTTAGGAAATCCTTATATTCCTCAAGTAGGTGAAATTATTATTGATGACACCACAGGCGCTACAGCCGAAGTAACGTATTTACAAGAACAATTATTAACGTGCCGCCTTTATGTAAAAGATAGGGTAGGGACATTTAGCTTCGGATTTAATAATAGTGCTAGTAGTACTCTTAGTATTAAAGATGCTATTAGTTCTGGTGTTAATCGTTTATCAGGGAGATTAGATCATGCAGATATGGATTCATCGATTGCAGGTAAAATGGTTGTTATTAAAAACACGGATTCGTCTCAGTTACCTGTTACTTCGCCGGCTTTTCAAAACGAGTTAGAAGTACATTTTTATTCTAGCAGTACAGTTAGCGGAATTGCTAGAATACCAAATTATCCAACACCATTAAACAAAGACTGGGTACAAACATTTAATATTCCAGCCCATACTGAAGGTGTGGCAAGTGCTTATGTTAACCAAGGAATAATTTTAACTTATGATAAAACAGCCAATGGTGAGTATTCGTTAAATCATGGATATGTTTCTGAGTATGCGGCCGAAGAGGATAGTAATACTTTTGGTTTCAAATACTTCGGTAAGCAATTAGAATTTGCTACAAATAGTAGGTTACATTATCTTCATGTAAGTTCAGGTGTAGAATATGATGGTAGTACAGTTGGAACTGCTGGTAGGGTATATTTTTATAATCATGGTACTGATGCTGATGGAATATCATATGATTATGCAGTTGGCAAAGATAAAAATTATAAAGGTGTGTTTAGTGATACTGTAGCATATTTTGAAAATGATATTGTTTTACAGCAACAGTATTTTTATCAAAGTAAAACTAATTTACCACCTGGTGCATTTGATCCATCGTTATGGACACAATTATCAAGTCATATAGATTATGTAGGATATGTTCCTAATGATTTAGGGTTAACAGTTGACGACGAAACTATTGTAGATCATACTACATTAACGGGTTTTGCTACTCCGTTTACAATTAATAAAGATGGAAACATTTTAGTTGTTGTAGCTGAGTTTACTGATAGTGATCCTAAAGTTCTTATATACAGAATAAACAACGGTCATTATGAATTTAGTCAAGTAATAGTAACACCTAAAGCAGGTATAGGGTTTGGAAATGCTATTGCAGTTTCAGATGATGGAACTATAGTTGCAGTTGGAGCCCCATTACAAGATGAAATAGATACTAACAATGGTGCTGTTTATGTGTATAAGCAAGTAGCGGGTAGCTTCATATGGTCACAAACACTTTATAGTCCAGAAAACGATGTAGCAGAAAGATTCGGAGCAACATTAGATTTTGATAAAGATAATTTAGCTGTTTCATCACGTGGTGGTGATCTTATATCAACAACAACATTCGATGCAAATACTACAGTTTTACCTACATCGTTTGATAATAATCTTACTCAGTATAAAACTTCAAATGAAGATAGTGGACAAGTTCTTATTTTCCAAAGATTTAATGATACATTACTTTATAGTGAAAAATTTGTTTATAATAATCCTGTAACAAGACGCTTCGGTGATTATTTATTATTTACGGATAATCATGTTTATGTTTCAATGCCAGAATTAACTACTACTCTTGGAGACAATTATCAGGGAACTATAATTGATTTTAGACGTAATAGAGATGTTTTGTCATGGCAAACATTACGATACCCACTTGATCAAGTTGATGTATCAAAATTTAAAGGTGTATTTGTTTATAATACTTCAAAGAATGTACTTACTAGTCAAATAGATTATATTGACCCAGTTCAAGGAAAAATTGCAGGTAGTGCCGAAGAAGAAATTGCTTTTAAAACATTATATGACCCAGCAACATATACAATAGGTGGAACAATATCTGTTGTTGATGAATCCGCGGCATGGGGCAAAAATTATGTTGGAAAAATATGGTGGGATTTAAGTACAGCAAAATATCATAATCCTTATCAAGGAAGTATAATTTATCAAACAGCAACTTGGGGTAAGTTATTTAAAGGAGCGTCAATTGATATTTATGAATGGGTTGAAACAACACTTAAACCATCTGAATGGTCAGAATTAGCAGATACAGAAGAAGGATTAGCACAAGGAATTAGTGGACAACCTAAGTTTGCTGATGATAGTACATTATCAACAAGACAAATTTATAACAAACAAGCACAAAGTTTTTCAACTCAGTATTATTATTGGGTTAAAAATAAAAAACATATTCCTTCTATGAATTGGAGAAAAACAAGTGCATATGATGTAGCACAATTAATTGAAGATCCTAAAGCTCAAGGTTATAAGTATGCGGCATTGTATAGTGATAGTAGATTTGCATTATATAATTGTGATGCATTATTTACTGCTAATGATTCAGCAGTTAATTTCCGCTACTGGACTATTCCTGTTTATACTAATATTCATAATGAATATCAACTTATAAGTGAAGGATTAAAAACTAGTAAGCCAAAAGCAGATGTAGAACGTAAGTGGTTTGATAGTTTAATTGGTTGGGACACAAATTATAGAGCAGTTCCGAATCCCGAGTTAAGTGTAAAAGAAAAATACGGTATTTTAAATAGACCACGACAAAGTTGGTTTGTAAACAGACTTGAAGCAGTAAAACAACTTATTGAAAGAGTTAATAGAGTTCTTATACAACATATTATTGTTGATGAATACAATCTTAATAAATTGGGTACAATTGATCCAATGCCAACTATTAATTCTGGCAAATTTGATCAAGCTGTTGATATCTATGCAGAAATAGTATTTGTTGGTACTGCAAATGTTAAACAAGCAGTCTTAACACCTATTTGGGAAAATGGTAGATTAGCTAGAGTTGATATTGCTGATCCTGGTAGAGGTTATAAAGTAGCACCAACATACCAATTTAGTAAAGTAGGTAACGGGCAAGGTGCTGAACTTATTATAACAATTGATACTTTAGGAAAAATTTCTACTGTAACTGTAAAACACTCTGGTAGAGAGTATAGTTTAAATACAGAATTAACAGTTAGAAAATATAGCACACTTATTAAAGCAGACGAAAGTATTGGTGGCAAATGGTCTATTCATGCTTATAATTCTGTATCTGAATTATGGGAAAGAACAGATAGTCAGGCATTTAATGTTTCTGCATATTGGCATTATGCTAACTGGTACGCAACAGGATATAATAAGTTTACACAGGTAGATTATTTAATTGATGAAAGTTATCAACTAACTGCATTAGATGATACTCTAGGTGATGTTGTTAAAATTAAAACAGTTGGTTCAGGTGGTTGGTTACTATTGAAAAAAATCAATGATGTTCCTGATGTAGATTATACTACAAATTATGAAACAATTGGTAGGGAAAACGGAACAATACAGTTTTCTTCAAGTTTATATAATTATCAAGGTTGGTATATAGGTTATGATAGTTTAAGTTATGATACATCTAATTATGATAATCAACCAGTTCATGAATTTAGATTAATCTTAGAAGCATTACGTGATGATATTTTTATAAATGATCTTGCAGTTGAATATAATAAATTATTCTTGTCAAGTTTACGTTATGTGCTTTCTGAACAAAAATTTGTTGACTGGGCATTTAAAACAAGTTTCCTTAAAGCAAAACATAACATTGGAGATTTAGCTGAAAAAATTACATTCCAAAATGATAATCTTCCAAGTTATGAAAAATTTATTGAAGAAACTAAACCGTATAAAACTAAAATTAGAGAATATTTAACTTCTTATACAAAATTAGATAATACTCAATCAGTAACAACAGATTTTGATTTACCTCCAGCTTATGATATACAAGCTGGAAGAATTATACCGGCGTCATTAAAAGTTAAAGATGATGCATTATATGGTGTAGATCCTGGACTTATAAATTATCCAAATAAACATTGGAAAGATAACTTAGGTTATGAAGTTGAAGAGATCCAGATTAAAAATGGTGGAACAAAATATCTTGAGATTCCTGTCATTACATTAAGTGGTGGCGGCGGAACAGGTGCTAAAGCACAAGCATACATTGGTACAGGTGGAAAAATTACACACATTAAAATAATAAATGTTGGTTCAGGATATTTATCAGCACCAACAGTTGCAGTTAATGGAACACAATCTGATGGCGGTGTACCGGCTGTTGTTTCTGCTAAACTTGGTAATGGAAAAGTACGTAATGCTCATATTATATCAAGATTTGATAGGGTTACAGGAACATTTTTAATTACAACTCTTGAAGAAACTGAATCGTTTACTGGTAATGCAAGTAAGCAAAAGATTTCGTTAAAGTGGCCTATGGATTTACGACCAAGTCAGATTTATATTACTATTAGCGATGTTGAAGCATTAACGAGTGAATATACTTTTAAAAACGTTGCAGACACAACTAAAGGATATACAAGATATACAGGAGAAATATTTTTTACAGAACCTCCTAAACTTAATGCGTCAATAGTAATCAAGTATAGTAAAGCTGTTGATATGCTTCAAGCACAAGATCGTATTAATTTATTTTATAAACCAACTGACGGAATGCTTGGAAATGATATAGCACAATTAATGGATGGTATTGATTATGGTGGTGTAGAAGTTAGAGCTTTTGATTTTGGTGGCGGAGCAGGTTGGTTCTCACAACCTTGGTTTACATCAACGTGGGATACGTTTGATAATACATATGAAGACGAAGTATTTACATTAGATGGGAGTACAAATGTATTTGAACTCAGTAAACCATTAGAAGATGGTGTAACTTACAATGTTTATAAAAATGGTATACGTGTAGACGATCCACAATTTGATGGAAGTACTATTGGTGTAACAGGTAATCCAAATGCAGTAATGGAATCAATTGTAGGTGATGGTGTTACACAAACAATTCAAATAAATGAAGATTTAATTCCAACAGTTGCTGATGATGTAATTATTATTAGAAAAGCAAGTAGTGATGGTAGTTTTGTTCCAGACCCTGATGCTTATGATACAGCATTACAAGGTGGCGATTTAGCTTACTCAACAGCTAAAGGAATTTTATCAGAAGAAATAGTTGTTGATGGTGATGGGTTTGTTACAGTATTATCCTCTAAAGGTCCTGAAGAATTAGTTCCAGGACAAATTATGGATACTGTTGATTTTAAAGTTTATGATAGAACAGCAGATGGATCAAGTATTATTAGTAGTCATAATTATATTGGTGACCAAGCAGTTACTGGATATTCTGTTACTAGATTACCTGCAAGTCAAAATGATTTATTTGTAAAACTAAATGGAAATATTTTAATTCCTCAAACAGACTTTACTGTAAACTATCAAACTAAACAAGTTGTATTTACTAATCCAGTACAAACCGGCGACTCAATACATATTTCAACAATGTCTAACAATGGAGAAAAGATTCTTGACTTAGACAAGTTTGTAGGTGATGGATCAACGTCACAATTTGTAACACCTGTTCTTTATAAAACAGGATTAACATATACATTAACAGTAGAGGGTGAAACAGTACAGACTGATTTAGATGAAACAGATGACACTTATGAAACTCCAAATAGAGCTGTATTTAAATTAGGAACAGTTCCTAATCCTGGTGCTGTAATTCAATATGTAATTTATGATAGTACTAGCCAAGCATTTAGTCAGGTAACAACAGATGATTTTACAGGTAATGGCGTTACAACGAAATTTACTTTAAGTCAAACACCATTTGCTAGTAAACCAACTAGTCATAATATTATAGTTAAAGTTGGTAATAAGATTTTAAATGCAGGTTACAATCAACAATTTACAGTTGTTTCAGGACGTGAATATCAATTAAGACAATGGCAAATTTCAACAGCAACAATTAGTGCTGAAAATGTTAAAGTCTTTTTAAATGGTGTTGCGATAGAGTTAAACCAACAGTGGCGTTGGGACACGTTTAATGGATCAGTTGTATTATTTGCTGGCATTGGAGCAGTTGGAGATAAGTTAGAAGTGTTTGTTATTGATAGTGGTGCTTATCAATTAGGATTTTTTGATCAGCAAACAAGTTTATTTGTTAGTACACCTAATGAAGTTTATTTAGATACTCCTCTAGCTAATGGTGAAACTTTAACTGTTTATCAGTTTAGTAAGCATGATATTAGAAAAATAGAAAGAGAAACATTTGATGTAGTAGCTAGAAATCCTGTTACAATTGGAACAGATAGTTATACAGAGTATCATCAATTAACTAATGGAATAATTAGATTACGTGAAGAAGCCATTGATGCTGAGTATGTATGGATTAGTTTAAATGATGTATTATTAACGCCAAGTATTGATTACTATGTTACAGATGATAAAAAACATATTAGAATTGTAGTTGATATCGATACTAATGATACGATAGAAGTTATACACTTTACTAATCCTGTAATGATTCCTAAATTTGGATTTAGAATTTTCAAGGATATGCTTAATAGAACACATTATAAGCGCCTTGGAGATGATAATAAATACACTTTAGCAGAAGACTTAAATTGGTACGATACTAAGATTTATGTAACAAATTATGATAATTTGCCACTTCCTAATAAAGATAAAGGGATTCCTGGTATAATTTTCATAAATGGAGAGCGTATAGAATATTACCTAAAAGAAGGTAATGCTATTAGGCAGTTACGTAGAGGCACATTAGGCACAGGTGTTGCAGAGTTACATAAGAAAGGGTCAGATGTGTTTGATCAAAGTACTCCGCAAACAGTACCTTATAAGGATGAAATACTAACTGAAGTGTTTGATGCAGACGGCTCAACAGCGGCTATAACAGTAGATTTTATACCAAAATCTGTAAATGAGTTTGAGATTTTTGTAGCAGGTAAGCGATTACGTAAGAATGCAATTAGCTCATTTGATGAAACTGTTAATTTAGATAGTCCTGAAGCAGATGTTACATTACCCGCTGAATTTAGTGTGGATGGAACAACTTCAACGGTTACAATGTTGGATACACCAGCTATTAATAGTAAAATTATAGTGGTGAGAAAGCTCGGAAAACTATGGACTGATCCAGGAGTTCCGTTGCATAGACAGGAAAATACAATAGGACGTTTCTTAAGAAGTGCAGAGGCAACGTTACCTAAATAAATACACTTGTAGGATATTAATATGATAGATAACTTTAATGAGCAAAACGGTGTACTTTTACAAGGACACATTAAAATTCATGACCCGGATTCGGGCAAAATCTTCGTAGATAAGCGAAATGCGATTCATTATGAAAATATGAGTCTTGCGTTAGCAGATAGTTTAGCAAACCAAGGTGAAGGGTTTGTTAATAGTATGGTTTTTGGGAACGGTGGTACTTCTGTAGATCCTACAGGAATTATTACATATTTGTCACCTAATTCAACAGGTACTAATGCTAGTTTATATAGTCAAACGTACACTAAAATAATTGATGATAATTCAGTTAACAATACAGATCCTACAAGAAATAAGCTAGAAACTCGTCATGTTAGTGGTACAAATTATACAGATATTTTAGCAACTTGTTTACTAGACTATGGTGAGCCTAGCGGACAAGATGCAATTGATAATGCAACAGGAAGTGAAAGCCTTTATGTATTTGATGAGCTAGGTCTTATAAGTTATGCAAAATCAGGAACTGGCAGATTGTTAACTCATGTAGTTTTTCACCCAGTACAGAAGAGTTTAAATAGATTAATTCAAATAGATTATACCGTAAGGGTACAAAGTCTAACTGGCTTTAATGAGGCGTAAGTAAATGGCATATTTAGTATCACATACTGACCTAGCAAATAAGGGTACTATTACAGTTGAAGATAATACTATCAATCAGGTTACTAGTTTAGATATACCTGGACGTAATACTACTGCTTATGGTACTGCCATTGCGGATAATTTTTTACACTTATTAGAAAATTTTGCTTTTAATACATCACCACGAAATCCTGTAGAAGGTCAACTATGGTATGATACTACTGTAGGTGTTGACCAATTAAAAATTTATGACGGTACAAACTGGATTTCTGCAAGTGGATTAAAAAAAGCAACAAACGAACCTGCCGCTAATCAATCAGTTGTAGGTGACTTATGGGTTGATACAGATAATCAACAACTTTATCTTTACACTGGTTCGGGATGGATTTTAGTAGGCCCAACATTTAGTGACGGATTGTCAACAGGTATTAAGCCAGCAGTTCTTATTGGAACAGATAATGTTTCTTATACAGTTTTAGAGGTAGAAGTTAAAGCAAAAGTACTTGCAATAATCTCAACAGAAAAATTTACACCAAAGAGTGTTATTACTGGGTTCACTGAGATTTTTCCAGGATATAATTTAAGTACAACTAATATTACAGGCGATGGCTCAGGAAAATATTACGGTACGGCAGAAAAAGCAGAAAATTTAATTGTAGCTGGTGCAGTAGTAACAGCGTCTAGTTTTTTAAGAAATGATGTACTCAGTACAAGTTTATTTCCACTTAAAATTAAAAACAATTCAGGTATTATTATTGGAGCGGATAGTGCCATGTCAATTGGCGTTGAAGGCCAAGCAGGTATTATTGCTCATCAAACATCAGGATCTAATATTGATATAAGAGTTAATGATGCTGGCGAAATTAAAACAGTTGTTAGAATTGATTCAGAAGCTAGAGTAGGTATTAATAATTTATCACCAGACCAGGCATTAGATGTTGTAGGTAATATCCAAACTGATAGTGCATTGTTAGTAGAAGGAACTACAGATGCGTCAACTATTAGTACAGGAAGTATTACAACAAAAGGTGGCGTAGGAATTGCGAAAAAATTATTTGTTGGCGGCGATAGTAATATTGCAGGATTACTTACAACGCAAAATATTGTTCCTAACTTAACACTAGCACGTAATTTGGGAACTGCAAATGAACAATGGTTAAATGTTCATGCACAGAATTTTATAGGTAACTTAACAGGAAATATTACAGGTACAGTTAGCGGACGTTCAGGATCAGCAGATAAACTTGCAAGTCCAACAACGTTCCAAATGATAGGAGATGTTTCAGCACCGTCATTTAGTTTTGATGGACAAGATGAAAGTACTAAAACATTTACAACAACTATTGCAAATAGTTTTATTGCTGATAAAACAGAAAGTGCTACTAGTCAAGTTGATGATGAGATATTAGTTAATAGAGTAAGCGGAGATACTGGTGTATTTAAAGTTAATAGACAGAACTTGTTTGCTTCAATACCAACAATGCCAATCGGAATGATTACTCCGTATGGTGGAGTACTTGCTCCTCCTACTTGGTTACTTTGTGATGGACGTGAAGTTCCTATAGCATTATATCAAAATTTGTTTAGTGCTATTGAATATAATTTTAAAGATCAAGGATTAGTTACAGCAGGATTTTTCTGTTTACCAGATTTAAGAGGTAGATTCCCATTAGGTTTAGATAACATGAATGGTACAAGTGCTAATGTAGTTACAAGTTCGGCGGCTGATAATATAGGAACACATTCAGGACAAGAAACACAAAGTATAGCACTTACAAATTTACCAGAACACGAACACGATTTAAGAGGTGATAGTGGCGATCAATATTATGTTATTAGAGATATTCAAGCAACACCTAATGATCCAGAAGCCATTGTATATGATGCACCAACTGGGACAGGTGCAGGACAAGCCTATCCAACAAGTGGTGGTGTATTAACTGATCAACAAGTAACATTAGGAACACCTGCAGATATTATGAATCCATATATGTCAATTAACTATATTATATACACAGGACCAGAGGCGAGCTAATGAGTTATAAACTAAACAAAACAGATGGAACTTTATTAGTTGATTTAGTTGACGGCCAATTAGATACAACTACAGCTGATATTTCTTTAATTGGTAAAAACTATTCAGGATTTGGTGAACCGTTAAACGAAAACTTAATTAAAATGTTAGAGAACTTTGCGAAGTCCTCTGCTCCTAGTAATCCATTAACAGGACAACTATGGTATGATACATCAACACAACGAGTAAAAGTTTATGACGGTGTAGGTTTTAGAACTAGTGGAGCACCTTCGGTACAAGCCTCACAGCCAAGTGATTTGGTTGCAGGCGACCTTTGGATTGATAGTGATGCTAACCAACTTTATTTTTATGATGGAAGTGAATTAGAATTAGCTGGGCCGATTTATAGTAGTACACAAGGTAAGAGTGGATTTGAAATTGCTACACTTGTAGATACATTTAATAATACTCACATTGTAATGAAATATTTTATTGCAGGAACTATTGTAGGTGTATGGAGCAACACAGAATTTACACCAGCAGTAGGATTTACAATTTCTGGTATAACTGGAGATATTAAACATGGATTTACACCTGTTAGTATTACAGATTTTAGATTCAGAGGTATTGCCGACCAAGCTAGTGCATTAAGAGATTCTCAAGGGAATGTAAAATCAGCCGCACAATTTTTGCCTGCAGATGCTAATGCGACTACAACTGGAACATTAACAATACAAAACTCAGGCGGACTTACTCTTGGATTAGCACAAAATAATATTTTAAAAGTAGTAGGTACATCGTTTGTTAGTGAAAATCAATTATCTAATCATGACTGGAAAGTTAGGGTTAGAAAACCACAAGGGTTTATTGATGCTCTTGTAGTTGATACATCAGAAGAACATTTCGGAATTTTTGAATCAGATCCACAATATGCACTTCATGTTGGTGGGGATATGAGAATTGATGGTGACTTTAGTGTAGCTGGTGCAACTGTTTTTGTAGAAACACAAAATTTACAAGTAGAAGATAAGAATATTGAATTAGGAATACCAAGTGGTGGTGCACTTAATGATGCTGGAATTAATGATGGAGGAATCATACTTAAATCATCAGAGGGTGATAAAGAATGGCTGTGGAAAAATGCAACAGACGCCTGGACCAGTTCAGAGAATATTGATTTAGCCGCAACAAAACAATACATGATTAACGGTGTTAATGTATTAGAGGCCGCTAAATTAGGAGACCAAGTATTAGCTTCAGCTTTAACAAGTGTTGGAACCCTTGCAACACTAAATGTTGATAAATTAAGGTTTTGTGGGGTCAGTGGAGCAAATACTATTGAATCTCTAGATATTGGATTACAAATTAAGAGTGCAGGTGCTATTCATCTTACAACTAGTCAAGAAATTACAGGGGTAGCTGAGCCTACAACTAATTCATCAGTTGCAACCAAGTTTTATGTAGATGACCAGTTAAATGAAGAGCCTGTTATTATGACTATGGATATATCATTGCCTGGCGTAGGCAACTCACTATCAAACGCAGAAATTGCCACAATAATTCAGGATGTGTATCCAGCGGCTAATAAAAAGACTGGCTCGTATGCTTATGTTTATATTAATTCAATTTCAGGCGCACAGGTAAGTGGAATTAATGTAGATACACCAGTTTTAAGCAAATCATTTATTGCAGTTGATTCAAATGGTGTACAGAATGAAAGTGTATTACAGGATATTGCATTTACAGCCGCAAGTGGTACTGTTAATGTAGATATTGATAGAGGATTACGACGTTTTCACGTTGTAGCAAATGCGTGGGTGTATGATACTGATATTGCATCCAGCGGCGGTTTATGGTAATAATCGATAAATATAACTAACAGGGGTTAAACTATGGCATATACAATAGATAGATATAGTGGTGTAACACTAGTAGTCGTAGAAGACGGTACGGTTGACCAAACTACTGATATCAAATTAGTAGGTAAAAACTATGCAGGATACGGCGAAATTCAGAATGAGAATTTCTTACACTTACTAGAAAATTTTAGTGGAGCGGCACAGCCGCCAAAAGCCATATCAGGGCAAATTTGGTATGATGCTACAGCAAGTAAATTAAAATTTTATGATGGTTCTAAATTTAGAACTACAGGTGGCGCTGAAGTTGCCACTACTGCTCCAGCAGGATTAGCCACTGGTGATTTATGGTGGGATTCTGCAAATGAACAATTATATGCTTATAACGGTTCAGGATATGTATTAATAGGACCTCAAGGCGTTGGCGCTACTGTTTCACAAATGGTTACTACAACTGTTCGTGATACCACTAGTGTAAACAGAATTATTATCAAAGCAGTTGTAAATGATGAAGTAATCTTTATTATTAGTTCAGTAGCATTTACAATTGACTCAACAGACCCATCAAATGCTATTACAGGTTTTGATAATATTAAAAAGGGTACAACATTACGTAATACAACAAACGCAACAGGCGGAGTAACTAGTTCAACAGACTTTTACTGGGGAACTGCAAGTAACGCCTTACTATTAAATGGTAAATCTGATACAGATTTTGCTCTTGCAGGATCAGGTGCATTTACGTCATTAACAACTTTTGCAGATGCTGGTATTGCCATTGGTGATTCCAATGACATGAAGATTTACATTGAGAATGACAATGAAGGCGTTATACAGAATCAGGTTGGTACGTTAATTAAGTTTAAATTAGATGACAATTTAGGAAATGTTAAAGAACCGCTTACAATGGATGCAACAGGAATGTATCCACCAACAACTGATACATTTGAATTAGGAAAAACAGCATTAAAATTTGCAAACATTTATGCAACTGCATTTACTGGGTTGGCTTCACAAGCTGAAACACTTAAAGTAGGTGCTAATTTTAGATCTGCAGATACTGCCTCAAGTAATAATACAGTTGCAGTTAGAGATGGAAGTGCTAATATATTTGCAAACGAGTTTCATGGTACAGCTACAGCGGCACAATACGCTGACTTGGCGGAAAAATACACAACTGATAAAGAATATGATATTGGTACAGTCGTAGCAGTATCAGGTATAGCTGGAACAGAACTTAAAGAATGTGATGTAACAAATGAAGACAAGGCTTTAGGATTTACTCCTCCAGCACCAGTTGGTGTTATTAGTGAAAACCCAGCTTTCTTAATGAATAAAGATGCATCAGGACAAAATGTTGCACTTAAAGGACGAGTTCCAGTAAGAGTAACAGGACCAGTAGTTAAAGGACAAAGTATTTACGCAGGAAGAACAGGAACAGCTACTACCGTAATTGAAAATGATGCATTAATAGTAGGTGTTGCTCTCGAATCAAATGCTAGTACTTCTGAAAAACTAGTTGAATGTATATTAAAGGTATAGTAAAATGGCAGTAGGCGATATTATCACAGCGGCCCGATACAACAATCTACAGAGTCGGGTTGCAACGATTATGGGGAATGGCTCCGGTGATGAAGGTTACGGCCAATCCTTGAACAGTTCGCAAGTAGCTGTTAGTGAAAAAGTAACAGCAACTCATATGTCGTTGCTTTTTGATGATATTGCCGCAGGCAGAATACACCAAACAAATACGTCGCCAAATGAAATTGTTCTTATTGCCCAGACTGATCTAATTGAAGATAGTAATGCTATTAATAAAAAGGGTGTTGCCCAATACGAAGGGTTAACTACTACATTTGAAAATGAAAGATTCTCTATTGATGTAAATCAAGGTACTGTTGAAGCAACAGGAACTCAAGGCCAATATACAACTCAATGGAATACTCAACTTGCTCATATAGTAAATGTAACGTTTACAGATAGTGATCATGCAAGACACTTTTTCAATTCAGGAAGCGAAGTTCGTTTTTCTGCAAACATTAATGCTCCTGGAATTACAGAAGCTAAAACAATTGACTGGGCTACAATGCTAGTTAATATGCAAACAATAAAATTTGACTATACAGAAACAGCATCTATTGGTGGAACAGGTACAGGATCAAGTCTTGGTTATTTTGATCTTACTACAAGTTACCAAGCAGTTTTTGACAAAGCTGGCACAGGTCAATATACAGAAAACCATTATATTATTGAAGTAAAAGGTAATACAGCAGTTAATCCAAATATTATAACATTTAAAATTAATTTTAATGACGATGATCCTACAGATCCAGGCACACCAACTGATGAATTTGTTCAGGGTACACTTACAAGCGTCATTACTCAATTCCGTGCAACTGGTGTAAACGTTTCGGTTCCAACACCAACGTATGCTAACGACGTTAGTAGCGATCTAACCTAATTCAACATCTCCAAAACATTTTCCTATTAAATACGTATATTATATAGGAGATAGTTATGGATGAACGATTATCCAAAGCATTAGAATTTT
>Ga0209752_1000772_pt1 | contig 15677 bp, 10 predicted proteins | sample METZYME_3_250m_FD_187548 | JGI IMG/M metagenome (GOLD analysis project Ga0209752, IMG submission 187548) | Marine microbial communities from oxygen minimum zone in mesopelagic equatorial Pacific - METZYME_3_250m (SPAdes) (version 2) | ecosystem: Environmental > Aquatic > Marine > Oceanic...
AAACCTCGAGACATATCTCTATAGAGTTGCACAACTTCTTCTTGAATATTGGCGTATTTTCTTAAAAAATCGCTGTAGCTCGTTCGCCTCAACAGATTGATTTTATCTTCTTTAGAACCCATCCCTAGGAGATAATTCTCTGTTGCACTCAATAATTTAAATAGAGCGGCTTTTGAGGTTTCTGCAATCGGATAGGCATTAATAATATCAATGATCTCCTGTTCGTTATCTTCTATTTCAGTTCCCAAAATATTATCTGATACATAATCTTTGCCGTATTGATCACGACTGAAATACAAACCACGGCGTAGTTTTCGGTTTTTGAAGTAATCGCGATCAAAATAGTCATAAAAACGATCTGTTTCTATGGCTACATCCTTGAGCAGCTTCTTTCCTACAGCAGACCAGCTTCCGGGTTCAGCGATAGACTGACTGCCCCCATAGCAAATCAGTTGCTTGCCATCAACAGTAAACTCATTGCGTTTTGCATGACCTCCAAAATCATCGTGGTTGTCTAAAATCAATATGTTTGAATTTCTCCCGTGACGTTGCCTATAGAGATATGCCGCAGATAGACCTGAAATTCCCCCGCCGACAACAACGAGATCGTAATCATGATCAGTCTGATTAGAAGGTTCGGCCCAACGTGCGCCGTTTCTGGCCAGGGCGTGAGCAACTTCAAATGAACCAGGATGGCTGCCTCTCATTCCAATCAGTTCTGGAGGATACAAAAGCTCATTACTTGTTTGATGATTCATGGCGAAAAGTTCGAAAGGTGATAATGCCGTGCCCGCTGTCAAGCTCATCGCAAACCCATTCATAAAATCACGCCGGTTAATGTTTAATTTTTTAGTCATAGATCGTACTTTCTGATTAGACTCAAATTCTGATTACATTCTAGAACTGTATTGGTAGCATAGGCAAACATTGTTACAGTTTGTCTGGATATTTCTTAAAAGTGAACTAATTTTGAAAATGCGATTGCCTAAACTAATTCTCACCTCTGTCGTTCGCGGGAGCCAACAGGGAGAAAGCCACGGTGGCATCTATACTGTTGATTTTGAACATCAACAAGGTGAACAGCATGTTGATTGGAATACCAGTGAGATTGACTTTGAAGGCAGAGGAGCCGACCGGGGATTAAGAGGAATTGCATTCGATGGAGATGAGATTTATGTCGCAGCCAGTGACGAACTTTTTTGTTACGACCAAACTTATACCATCCAGAATTCTTACAAAAATCCCTATTTAAAACATGCTCATGAAATATGCAGAATGGAACGACAACTATTACTTACATCAACAGGCTTTGATAGTTTGCTCTCTTTTAATCTTGATACCAAAAAATTTGACTGGGGATTTCAGTTGCGACAAGAATACGGCCAATGGACTGGTCATACTTTTGACCCACAAACCAATCAAGGACCCAGGTTGGTCAATGATTTTCATGTCAACATGGTCCATGTCGATGATAGAGGAATCTTTCTCAGTGGCCTGCATACCGATGGGTTGTTGTTTCTGACAAACAGCAATGAAATCAAAATTGTCTGTAATCTTCCTGCTTACACACACAATCCACGATTGTGGAAAGAAGGAGTATTATTTAATGACACCGCCAGCGACTGTGTTCGCTATGTGCCACGTGAAGGCCAGGAACAAGCATACAAAATCATTACCTATGAAGAAAAAGACATCCAGTTTTCTGGTATTGATGACTCTAATATTGCTCGCCAAGGATTTGGTCGAGGTCTGTGCACGATCGGGAATCGATTTGTTGCCGGCGGTTCTTCGCCATCGACTGTGACTCTCTATGATTTTGAAGCCGCTATGGTGGTTGGATCGGTTAATTTGACGATGGATATCAGAAATGCAATCCATGGGTTGGAAGTCTGGCCATACTAGGGTTAAAAAAAACCGGGCTAGTGCCCGGTTCTTTTTATCTTATCACTAGAGCTTAGTATTCAATTACCCCAAGACTGGGTGTATCGAATGCCAATTTCACGTGGACGGTTGGTATAAACCAGCTGGTGGTGATCAACACCATCTGCTGAGGAACCCATGCCCCATAAGAATTGCCCGCCACTATAAGTATAGGCTGCACGCTCATCGAGGAGGTTGTTGACAAACACTGAGACCTCCCAGTCTGCGCCTTGCAAGCCGATTCTGGCGTCTGCAATGCTATAGCCTGGAACACGTTGTCGCGGATTCATGCTATCAGCTACGGATCCACCGTCTAAATTATTCCAAATGGCGCCTTGTTTGGAGTACTGGAATCGCATGAAGCCATAGTTGGCTCCCCATTGCGAGGCTTCCCAAGTATAATCCATCCAGAACGCACCTTTGGTATCTGCTGATAACGGCAATTGTAGACCGGCTTCAACGATCCCAGTTGGATCCGCACCAGTCTCTGCCGACTTCCACTCCATGTTGAAGCCAAGACTAAACCTTTCACTGACTCGGTAATCCATTTCAATGTTCACGCCTTGGATAGTTGCTACACCGGTATTGGCCACCAAGTTCTGCCATGGTTGTCCACAAACACCTGGTGTCTGCACAGAAGGAGCAACGTTAGGGTCGCCAAAATCTACTGCGTTACCGTTGGCATCACAAGGGACTTGAGATGGGTCAACTTGTTCGAGTTGATATTCAGACCACTCCATATCATAACCAATGATATTAAGGCGTCCCTTGCCTTGGTCAAAGGATGACTTGTAGCCGATTTCTCTGTTCTCCATGATGTCAGGTCCGTAAGCATTCGGGAAGAAAGGATCTCCACGACTACGATTTACACCACCGGGTCTGTAACCCTTGGTGTAAAGCCCATAGATCATGCTTTCATCATTCAAATTGTATTTAACACTGATTTTAGGAATGAATTCCTTATCATTACCAACGCGTGGTTTTGTGGTTGCAACGCCGACCTTGCCGAGGGCTTGTTGAGCCAGACGATAGGCTTGGGTCTCGGGAACAGCCGAATCCGGATATCCCTGAACCCCATCACCACCAGGGTGGTTGACAATATAGGATTGAGCATTTGTACGATCGAAACTCCGTGCACCGATGTTGACGTCAATCTTATCGGTTGCATGCCAAGTCAGTTCACCAAATACAGCTTTTTGATCCCATTCGGTAAGATTTTCAGAATACCAATGCGAGGTTGCATTTGGATAATCTATTCCAGAAAATCTATAAGCTGCTGCCGCAAATGAAGACTGAAAAGTAGATTCTCCCACTCTGACTTTACCGCCATTAGTAGGAACTGCAAACGGCGCAGTCCACCAATCTTCTGAATCTTCATAATACATTCCCACGAGCCAGTCGAATTTATCACCCTGGCTGCTGAGACGAACTTCTGCAGATAATTTATCGTTGCCACTCCTGCCTTGATAGCTGGAATAGAAATCTGAATCAATGCCCGTTCCCTGACAGTAGACAGGATACCAAGAGATGTATCCTGTATCGGGGTTTGCATAGTAGTAAGGGGCATAGTATTGGGTGTAGTAAGAATCAGAGCAATAGTTGTGTGACCAGTAATGGGCGTAATTGGTAATGTCCCACACACCACCTCCTTCTCTTTCATGATACGACACTGCTGCCACCAGCTGGGCAAAACCAAGGTCGCCCTCAACCAATACCGAACTGGCCTGCCAATCTTCTTTATACCAATCATCATGAAAGGAAACGATGTTTAGATCGCCCCTGTAAATGTCATAGTAGTTGCCTAATCCTTGTGAAGTCTCCTGATGCATTGAAGAGATCGTAGCTGACCAGCTGTCATCGATTTCCCATTTGAGAGCAGCCCTGCCGCCTTTGACTCTGACAAAATTAACATCGTCAGCAACAGATTGAGCATTATCGAGTGAGCCATGCCCACCGGCCACGCCTGCTTGAGGCCATGGTGCTCCAAAACTTTGATCGGCAGTATGTCCATAAACATTATCGATGTAACCGCCGTCTTTATCATTGAAAAGCGACATTCTTAAAGCAAGATTGTCTTCAATCGGGATATTAAAAACTACCGATCCACGAAAACTGGGATCGCCTTCCGAATTGTATCTATACTCACCATCGATAACGGTACTTTGTTCCCCCATCACCGGTTTGTTGGTAATGATACGCATGGTTCCAGCCTGTGCGTCCGAACCGTAGAGTGTTCCTTGGGGTCCAGATAAGGCTTCAACACGCTCGATGTCAACCAAACGCACATTCGGTTGTGAGCCTACTTGAGTTAGGGGTAATTCATCCAGATAGACAGAACCAGTTGCCGAGGCTATATAACCAGATCCAGTAATTGCTCCACGGAATACCACGGTACTACTGGTAACTCCGGAGACTACGTTAACTCCTGGCATAAAACGGGCAAAGTCTTCCATGCTTTTGGCACCCATTTGTTTCAAGGTTGCTTCTGGAATAGCTTGCACAGTTGACGCAATATCTTGAATACTCAAACTACGTTTTGTAGCAGTTACGACAATTTCTTCGAGTGTGAAGTCATCTTGAGCTACAGCTTGATAACTTGGATAAAGGGCCGCCAATACAGCCAGGTGGACTGGACTTAAAGTCACTTTGGAATGTTCTGTTAACATTAATTTTCCCCTAATAAATCAATATGTTAAGTTGCCACAAGCTCTCTCTAGTTTGGGCAAGGATAAGTTCTTCCTAGTCAATGTAAAATAGATGGGCATTAACTACAAGTATATTTACCAAAAAAACGCTAAAAATCAGTCTGTTTTTTGCAACACAGACGGCTGATCAGATTTGGGTAATTTTATAAGCAGGGGCTTGAGAATTTCTATCAAATCACCTAAATTGCTTTCATAGTTGCGCCAAAGATTGACCGAACTGGAATAAATAGGTTGTCTAACTTGTTCTGAGCTAGCGGTTTTAACTGCCCTTTCGGTTTCATGGAAATGCAAACAATTCTCTTCAAAGGATAAGTCACAAAAATCAAGAATTCGTTTCACTTCTACCTCAAGGTTGCTGACAACTTTTTCATAATGAACATCCAAGATAAAATTTGGTATTACCTCATGCCAATATTCCATAAGCTGTTGGTATTCCAAATAATACTCTCCCAATTCAAACAAATCGTAGGTAAACGGTTGACCGCTGGCAAATAGCTGTTTATAAGATCCAAAACAACTGTCCAGAGGATGGCGTCTTGCATTAATAATTTTTGCATTGGGCAAAGCTAATTTGAGAACACCAGAAAAAATAAAATTATTCGGTGTCTTATCGATAAAAAATGGCCGATCAGTCCGGTATTTTTGCGTACTTTTGAGGTAGTCTTGGCTGATTTCAACCCATTGATCAAGAGCAAAATGCTCAATACTTTCTGGGAAACTTTTGTGGATAGAGCCTCTGCGCCGTGCAGACTGCATTGTACGCGGTAAATCACTCAGTTCATGAGTTCCTTCAACTTGTGAATGACTGGCAAGAATTTGTTCAATGAGCGTAGACCCTGAACGAGGTAATCCAACAACAAAAATTGGGGAGACTTCACCAACATTAGCAGCAGTTTGTTCAAAGAATTCTTTATTAAAGATTGAAATAATTTTCTCATGTTGAGTTTCTGTTTCTACTGGATCATAGGATTCGGCTTTGCGGCGTAACTGATTGCAAGAGCTGAAGTAATCAAATGCCTTTGGGTAATTTTTTCTGGATTCGTATTCATGTCCAAGGGCGTTGTATATATGAACGCGTGACTCATCCGATAAATCTTCTTGCAGGAGTAATGCTTGCATGGCATCAATTTCTTCATTATCAAACTGGAAAGTCTTAAGATTCGCCATGCTCCAATAGGACTCTGTGTGATCAGATTTAATGGCAATACTTTGACGGTAAGCGGCTATAGCTTCATCTTGACGGCCAATGGTTTTCAGATGATGCGCCATACTGGAGAATGCTCCAGGTTTTTCAGGCTCCAACGAAATCGCTTTTTCATAAGCAATAATTGCTTCTTCATGACGCCCGGCTGATCCAATCACACCTGCATACATCATATGAGACTCAGGACTATCCGGAGTAATCTTCAACAGCTCTAGTGCGCTGTTTGTGGCCTCATCGTACTTGTCTTGTTTCTGTTGGGCATTGACCAAATCAATCCATGCACGTGCATAATCAGGGGCATTCTCAAGAGCATGTATCAAAAATATTTCTGCCTCTCCGTAGCGCTCATGGTCCATAGCGATTCGAGCCAAAAGTCTGGCTGCTTCGACATGATTGGGATCTCTTTTTAAGATATCACGGTAAATGTCTTCAGCTTCCTTATTTCTTCCTGTTTCTTGATGTTCGAGTGCTTGAGTCATTTCATCTTCAAAAGACATATGTCTTTTCGGCAATGTGCTCTGATCCTTTTGCCCCACTTGCTGTGATTTACGAAGTTCACTTTGCATGGCTTTAGCTCGCTCAATCTTCTCAGTGATATGGGGTCTCTTAGGGTCCAGTTGGAGTGCATTTTGATATTCTTTGAGCGCCCTATCAGGTTTGCCCTGGATCAAAAGAAGATCACCAAAAGTGTCTCTTGCAATTGCAAAATCTGGAGCAATGTTGATTGCTTTATCAAGAGTCTTTCTTGCGTCCTCAAATAGTCGAAGTGCAATATTGGCACGCGCGAGGAGACACAATAAGTTTATGTCTTTGGGAAATTTTTGTAGAGTCACGTTGCAAACAGTCAGACACATCTTGGCGTCTCCAGACTTGAGATAAGAGAATGCTTGCTTAAACGCTTCTTGTTGATTCAACTTAGTAGAAATGTCTTTATCCTCATATTCGATTAAATCAGGAGCTCACCATTGGTTGTCAGAAAACTCCAGCTTAGTATAAATTATTCATCACCTTATAATTCAGGCTTGTACATCACTAAGGAACCTTATACCTTTAATTTCTCATAATCAGCAAACAAATTAACATCCCAAGGCAGATAATAAAAAATTGAAAAATTTCAGAAAAGCTCTTAGCACACAGGATTTTGTAATAACCTCGGAACTCTTTCTAACCCCTGAGACCGATTCCAATAGTATTCAGATGCAAGCAGATATTCTTCGTGGTTATGTCGATGCAATACTGATAACAGACAATCAATCTGGACGCATCCATATGTCAACTTTAGCCGCGGGGGCACTACTCATAGATGCTGGAGTGGATCCAATTGTGCAATTAAGTTGCAGAAATCGAAATCGCATTTCGCTTTTAAGTGATTTACTTGGTTGCTTGGCATTAGGTATCACCAGTATATCTCTTGTGCGTGGAGATCGGGTACCAGATGATTTTCAACCAAGACCAAAAGCTATTATGGATGTCAATGCTACCGAACTCATTCGAATTGCCAACATAATGAAAAAAGATGAAAACATTGCAGCTCCAGGAAGTTTTTTTCTTGGTGGTGTGGTGACTGCTCACGCGCCTAAGCCAGGTTGGCCGGCAAAAAATATAACGGAGAAAGTAGATGCAGGTGCCCAGTTTGTGTTTACCCACACCTGCTTAGATTTGGATATACTCCGTACTTATATGCAACGCTTGGGTGAAACCAAACTTTTATGGAACTGTCATGTAGTGGCAGGGATTGTACTCCTAAGTTCCGAAGAAGATGCACGCTGGGTGAGCAAAAACAGACCCAATGTTATCATTCCCAATGACATTATCACTCGTTTAAGTAAAGCAAAGAATCCTGAAAAAGAAGGCATTGAAATCTGTGCCGAACAATTGCAAGAATTATCAAAAATACCGTCAATATCCGGTGCACATATTATTGCCTCAGAAAAATTAACCAATATCCCAGTAGCTATTGCTAAATCAGGAATCCTGGAAACAAATAAAACAAGCTAGATATTTACGATCAAAACCCTTTAGGCTGTTCTATTTCAGACTGCTGCAGGCAACTTCTCAATTTCTCCGAGGGGAACATAATCAAAAATAAAAGTAATACGGTCTTCAGTCCCTTTATTGGTGACAGAGTGTGTTTTTTGATTATTAATCTCGTACGCCTCACCGACTTTAAATTGGTAGGGTTTCCCGCTGATATTGAATCGCACTCGAGGATTAGTTGTGATGGGCACATGTATACGATGTCCGCAATGAAAGGATGGGTGCTTATCCCAATGCGGTGTAATATTTTTTCCCGCAAGAAGCTTGGCAGCCATGGCTCTAATGACCGTTCCTCCTGGCGAATAGTGGCGCTCAATAATGTCATTCATCAAAGGTAGCGCAACGTTCGCGAGGCGATCCCATCCCGCTTCCTTGGTCACCTCAATTTCTGGCCACCGTTGGGTATCCACAAAGATCATCACTATTGATTTGGTTGCGATGTGCACCTCGTACTCTTCTTGTCGAGACTGATCTTCATTCCAAGCAGTATCATCCTGAGTCAAAATTGTCTCACTTAAACCATCAATATCTACAGGGCCAAGTTCTCTAAGTGGGGTATCAATATTCATAATGATATTTTCCCATGTAAGCTTGCTTTTTTCATATCTCTACTGCGATATTAATCCGAAGTTACATCAATGGTGATGTTCGTCCTTTAAGTCTTTTTCGATATCCTCATGATCTCCAACCATGATGTGGCTCCTGCTCTTAGTCACATATTTTTCTAAAACAGGGATCAGTAAAAGAGGCAGTAATCCACCTAAAACAATACCTGCAGTTCTCGCACGCATGGATGGGTCAATTAATGCTGCAACTAAATCTGCAATAACATGAGCCAAAGCAGCACCAATGATCCCAGCTATGTAGCCTTTGGTTATATTTTTTAACAGACGATTAATGCTCCAGCCGGTATAGAACCCGAGAAGCACAAAACTGACATGCACAAAACCAAAAATAAATCCTGGAAGAAGTATACCGTCTCTAACAAAGCCGAAATTTTCTATAATCTGCTCCATTCGTGCACCTATGAAAGATGTATAATCTCTTTGAATACTATGAAGTTACCCATAACCAATTATTATTTTATCTGTTTTTACCTGTTGGTAAGCTTTTTTTTCACCACTGGGGTTGCCGCTAGTATAGATTATCCAAAGTCAAAAACAGTTGAGGTCTTTGATATTTATCACGAGCAAGTGGTTGCAGATCCATATCGATGGCTTGAAGATTTAGACTCCGATGAAACTAAGGGTTGGATACAAGCACAAAATCAGCTTACCAATCAGTATTTAACCGGTTTACCTGAAAAGGAAGCAATCAAAGAAATTCTAGATCAGGCATTAAACCAAGTATCTCAATCTGTCCCATTTCGAGAACAATCAAAGTATTTTTATTATTACAACAATGGAGATTGGCAGCAAAGCAAGCTTTATTATAAAGAGAACAATCGAGGCACTGAGAAATTAGTTTTAGACCCCAATCAATTTTCTAAAGATGGAACAATTGCTTTGAGTGGGGTTACTGTCAGTCCTGATGCGAAACTTTTAGCCTATGCAATCTCTGATGGTGGTTCAGATTGGAAAACTTGGAAGATCAGAGATCTAGAAAATGGCTTGGATCTTGAAGATGAAATTCTGTGGTCAAAATTCTCTGGTGCTGAATGGCTAAAAGACAACTCTGGTTTTTATTACTCTGCCTATTCACAACCCAAGGAAGGAGCTGAATTGGAAGACATAAATACTAACCAAAAGCTTTATTTGCATAAAATTGGCAAAAAACAATCCAGTGATAGATTAATTTATGCAAGAACTGATCAACCTGATTGGGGCTGGGGACCAACGGTGAGTGAAGACGGAAATTTCCTCATTCTCCATGTCAGCCAAGGAACAGATGAAAGAAATAGAATTTTCTATCAAAAATTAAATCACACCGATGAATCGTTTATTGAACTAATACCTGAGCTTAAAGCACAATTTCTTTTTGTTGGTAATGAGGGAAATATCTTCTGGTTCTTCACCGACTTCAATGCCCCAATGGGTCGTTTGATTGCAATTGATATTGACAATCCCAATGAGGAAAACTGGCAAGAAATCATCCCTGAAAAAACCCATACACTAAGAGATGTTCGCCTAACTTCGGGGTACTTTCTGTGCCATTACTTGAAAGATGTATCAAGCGAAGTGGTGCTTTATCAAACAACCGGAGAACTAGTAAATAAATTGGATTTTCCAAAGAATGGAACTATTTCGAGCATATCCACAAAACCGGATTCAAGCCAATTGTTCTTTTCATTCTCCAACTACATACGACCAAAGGAGATTTTTGAGTATGACCTCTCTGACAAGCAACTCAAAAGTATATGGTCACAGTCGGTTCCAGGGTTCAATGCAAATGAGTTTATTAGCAAACAAGCGTTCTACCAAAGTAAAGATGGAACGTTGATCCCAATGTTCATTTCTCACATGAAAGACATTGAATTAAACAATGAAAATCCTCTGTTGCTGTATGGATATGGGGGTTTTGACATTCCTATTCTGCCTAATTTTAGCACCAAGTATTTCAGTTGGATGAAGATGGGAGGCGTTGTCGCAGTTGCAAATCTCAGAGGTGGAGGTGAATACGGTGAAAAGTGGCACCGTCAGGGAATGTTACACAACAAACAAAATGTATTTGACGATTTTGCTGCGGCAGCTGAATACCTTCATCAAGCAAGCTATTCAAAACCGAGTAAAACCGTAATCGAAGGGCGATCCAATGGTGGTTTATTGGTCGGCGCAAGCCTCCTTCAACGACCTGATTTATTTGGCGCTACATTACCCGGGGTTGGAGTTATGGATATGTTGAGATTTAATAAATTTACGATCGGCTGGGCTTGGGAAAGTGACTATGGATCACCTGAAGATAAAGATGATTTCAGGATCTTGGTTAAATACTCCCCTTATCACAATATTAAACAAAAGACGTGCTACCCACCGACATTGATCACAACTTCTGAAAGAGATGACAGAGTTGTGCCCTCTCACTCCTACAAATTTGCCGCCAGGATGCAAGCAGCACAAAACTGTCCAAATCCCATTCTGATTCGGATAGAATCGCGAGCAGGTCATGGTGCTGGGACACCTAAAGACAAGGTAATTAATTACATTTCAGACATGTATGGTTTTGCTCTCAATATGCTAACAAGCAACTAATTCGCAGCCTGCACTGATTCTTGATATGCTTTAAAAAAATTTGGGTATATGCGATGAGTAAATTTCTTTCAAAGCTACAACTAGGTGCTTTAGCTTGCTTCGTCATGATCTTCTGGAATGAACAACCTCTGGCTGAAGATCAGGCCTATGGATTGACCATCCAAGATGAGTCGATTGATGTCATTGACATGCATCTCCACACTGGCACCTGGGATGCATTAACAGAACCTTATAAAGAAAGGTATTCTGAAAGGGTCCCAAAATTTTTACGGTTCACAATGAAGTACCTATTAGGTAGTGGCTTAACTTCCGAGGGTATCTTAAAACAGATGGATAAAGCCAACATCAGGAGAGGTGGTGTTTTTGCGGTTTACAGCCCAGATACAACAGGCATTGCATCAAATCAGTTTCTACAGCAACAAATCAATGACCATCCAGAACGTTTGTTGGGATTTGCTAGTGTGAGAACCGATTATTGGAATATTGATGGCTCTGAACAATTAAAAGAACTTGAAACAGTACTAGGCAATTCCAACATGGTGGGAATCAAGCTGGCTCATGCTCATCAACAAATGCGATTCGATGATCCCCGTTTTGACGGTGTCTATGAAATTGCAGGACGCCTTGAAAAACCAATATATGTGCATACTGGCACCAGTCCAAACCCCTATACCAGGCTTGAACCCCCTTACGTTGATCCAAAATATCTAGAAGATACAATCCAAAGACATCCCGACACTCAATTCATTCTTGGCCACTCTGGATACGACAGTTTCAAAGTGGCTTTAACCTATTTAGATTCGTGTATTGAATTGGCACAAAAATACGAAAATGTTTACATGGAACCGGGGGCTTTGGGAGCAAGAAAAGCTGAGAAGGTTCTGATGGAATACTTAAGGATCATAAAAGAGAATAATTTAGTTGATCGGGTAATTTACGGATCAGATGGGCCTCAATTTCCAGGCTACACCAACAGTCATTTGGAGCGATTTGTAGAAGCCATGCAGGCTTCGGATTATAGTACTGCTGAAATGCGGGCTCTACTGCAAACCAATTTTGAACAACTTTTCAAGCTGCAAAATTAAATACTCTCAACCTTTAGTAGACTTGATGTATTGATCCACTCGTTCTTCGAGTACACTCAAAGGCACTGCACCCTGCCCCAGTACCACATGATGAAAGTCCTTAATATCAAATGCCTCTCCAAGTTGTTGCTGTGATTTTCTCTTCAGCTCCAAAATTTTGAGCTGCCCTATTTTATAAGCCAATGCCTGACCTGGCATGATTAAATAACGATCAATTTCATTGACAATATCCTGTTCGGTCTTAGCGGCGTTGGCCATGAAGAATTCGATGGCTTTATCCCTTGACCAACCTTTGTAGTGCATGCCTGTATCCACCACCAGACGCACCGCCCGCCACATATCGTAGGTCAAGGCTCCAAATTTAGAATAGGGATCCTGGTAAAGATCCAATTCCTCACCCAAACTTTCGCTGTACAGCCCCCAGCCCTCAACAAAAGAAGTATATCCAGAGAACCGTCTAAAATTAGGAATGTTGTCCAACTCCATTGCTAACGCAATTTGTAGATGGTGACCTGGAACGGCTTCATGGACGGATAAGACTTCAATTTCGTACTTGGGCCTCACTTCAGGTCGGTACAAATTGACGTAGTAATAACCTGCCCGTGAACCGTCAGCAGAAGGACGCATGTAATACGCAGTTGTTGTATCCGGTGCAGACTCCTCGGGGATAGGCCTGATACCGTATGGGGTTCTTGGTAACACCCTAAAGAGTCGTGTTATTTTGGGATCAATTCTTTTAGAAGTGGCTAAATATTCTTGAAGTAGTTCTTCAGGTGTTTCGAAGTAAAATTGTGGGTCGGTCCTCAGAAACTGCAAAAATTCATCAAAGGTTCCCTGCCAATTTAAAACTTTTATAATGTCCTCCATTTCATTTCTGATCCTAGCCACCTCACTAAGACCTATTTCATGGATCTGATCCGGAGACAAATCAGTAGTGGTGTGCCATCTCGCTAAATGCTCATACCACTCGTGACCGTTGGGAAGATCGCTAAGGCCATAGGATTCTCTTGCTGCAGGCAGATATACAGCTGTGAAAAAGTTGTCCAATACTTCATATGCCGGGATTACCTGATCCGAAATTACAGTTTGTGCCCGCTGCTGAATATCCAATTTAAATTTGGCATCAATGCTATCGGGAATATTGTTAAAAATACTATAAAATGGGCTGGTTTTGGGGTCCTTCTTGAGTTGTAATTTGATTTGTCTAGCTACCCTTTCCATAAGTACCTTGGGCGCCGTAATGTCTTGCTCTATAGCAAGATTTGCCAACTCAATATTTGCTGATATTAAATCAGGAAGCTTGGTCAATCTTACCAGCCAATCTTCAAAATCTTGCTCAGTTTGAAAAGTAAGCCCTTCGGTTGTTTCGTGCTCCAATTGAATACCACCTCTTTGTCCAAATACCAGAAGATGGGTATCAAACTTCTGGGCTGAAACAGCTCTTTCATAGTTGTAAAGGAACAATCGGTAATTCAACTTTTGGGTCTCAGGCAGGAGCTTTGGATCAATGGATTTTATTTCTTGAAGGACATCCCTGACTTTATTTTGTCGATCACGAACAGCTGCTTCAGATATGTCAGGCCAATCCTGATTGGCACGTTTATCACCCATGTAGGATGCATAAATTGGGTTTTCATCTAAACCTCGCTGCCATTCCTGATCTAGAAGTGTTTGAAATTTCATTTCTTCGCTCTCGTTGGAACAACCGATAAGCAACATCAAACAGGTTATGGTAAGACTGAATATTATTCTTTGTGGCATTGTTTTCACTCGTTTTTTAAAATCACAGGCCAAGCTTTGACTAGATAAACGAGCATGGTCCATAAAGTCAATACAGCTGCGGTAATCAATAAAATTTTACCTATCAAATAAATTGGTACTCCAAATACAGGAATCTTGAATAACATAAATGAAAGACCAAACATCTGAAATACTGTTTTCAGCTTGGCATAACCAGTCACGGTCACCTGATGTCTTGCTCCGAGTTCTGACATCCATTCTCGCAGAGCAGAAATGGTAATTTCTCTGCCTATAATGATTGCTGCAATGACACTATTTAAAATTGTAGGATCGCTTTGCACTATTAGTATTAAAGCAACTGAAACAATTAATTTATCTGCAACAGGATCCAAAAAAGCCCCGAGTTTTGAGGTTTGATCAAACTCCCTGGCTACCCAACCATCTAACCAATCTGTAAGGGCTGCAAGAATAAAAATAACAGCGGCAATCGGTCTCGATAGCTCGAACGACATAAAAAAAACAACTGCAATGAGAGGAATACAAACAATTCGGATAAACGTCAGTAGGTTGGCAAAATTAAATGTATTACCCATAGTGAGATTATAGTATGGAATGATAGAAAAAATTATCTTGCATTGAAAAAATTATAAATTCTCTCTGCCAATGCCTTGTTAATCCCATCAATGGTTAATAAATCCTCAATCGAGGCACGTTGTACTTCCTGGATGCCACCGAACTGACGAATTAAATTTTTCTTTTTTGCAGGACCAATACCCTCGATAGATTCAAGATCAGATTTCAACAATGTCTTTCTTTTTTTCGCACGGTGTCCGGTGATTGCAAAACGATGCGCCTCATCTCTAACTACCTGGAGCAAATATATTGCTGGTGAGTGCTGCGCTTTTACCAAGGGTTGTTTTTGTAAGTTTAAGAAAATTTTTTCTTCGCCAGACTTCCTGCGCGGACCCTTTGCTATTCCAATAACCGGGATACCACTGAGACCCAGCTCATTCAAAATTTCTTTTGCAACTCTTAACTGCCCTTTGCCGCCATCAATCACAACAACATCAGGGAGTTGTTTACCCTCCTCAACTACACGGGAATAATGTCTACTGACCGCCTGGCTGATTGCAGCATAGTCGTCCCCCGGAGTGATTGCAGAAATGTTGAATCTTCGGTAGTGCTTTTTATCAAAGCCATCTTGGTTTAAAACAACACAGGCAGCAATGCATTTGTCGCCTGTTGTGTGGCTGATATCAAAGCATTCAATCCTAGTGACCACATCATCAAGCTGCAAAAAATTGGTTAAAGAAAATAATTGGGATTCGGTCGTCGCTTTTGTTGATAATTTCATTGACAGCGATTCCTGTGCATTGGTGACTGCTATCTCAAGCCAACGTTTTCGGTCTTTTCTTACGTTGACCTTGATTGCAACCTTATGATTCATTCCTTCTGATAGAGCCTCTTGAATGGCTTTTTTATTATCAATCTTGCTGTCCATAACTATTTCACTGGGAGGATCCTTGTCAAGATAATATTGCACAAGAAAAGATTCCAGAACTTCAGATTTAGAAGCAAATTTTGTTTTTGCAGGGTAAAATTTTCTACTGCCAAGAATTCGACCGCCACGGACAAACAAAACAGCTACACAGAAAATATCTGATTCTTGAGTAATCGCAACAGCATCCAAATCTATTTGTCTCTTACTATCGGCAAATTGATGCGCCTGAATTACTTTCAATGAACTAATTTGATTTCTGTAAAAAGCAGCTTTTTCATATTCTCGTTCACTTGATGC
>Ga0209752_1000774_pt1 | contig 15630 bp, 9 predicted proteins | sample METZYME_3_250m_FD_187548 | JGI IMG/M metagenome (GOLD analysis project Ga0209752, IMG submission 187548) | Marine microbial communities from oxygen minimum zone in mesopelagic equatorial Pacific - METZYME_3_250m (SPAdes) (version 2) | ecosystem: Environmental > Aquatic > Marine > Oceanic | place...
AAACCCTAAAGGACAATAAAGATAAATTCAAGGAAGAAGAGGTTAAAGAAGCCGAAACCGCTGTGGAAGAAGCAAAGGGTCATCTTGAAGGTGAAGCTGATGTTATGAAAGAGCAAATCGAAAAGGTCAATCAGATTGCCCATAAACTCGCTGAAGCAATGTATACCCAAACTAAAGACGAAGGAGAAGGAGACTCCGGAGATGCGGGTGATGCGGGTGATGCGGGTAATGCTGGTGAACCTGGTGCAGAGAATGAACAAGCAAAAGCCGAAGACGATGTCGTTGATGCAGAGTTTGAAGATATCGGTAAAAAATAAACCCTCCCAACCCTCCCGGTAAAATCGGGAGGGTTACTTTTTAGAAAAAAAACAGCATGCCTAAGAAAAAAACAACTTCTCCTAAAGAGGAGGAACCGGCAATCAATATCGTTGATCGCCGCTCTGCCTTATTAGAAGAAGATGAACTAAATCAAATAAGCGAACAGGAAGAAAGACTCCCCTCCTACGTTGAAAAACTCAAAAAAGAAGCAGAAGAAAAAGACCAAAAACTTAAGGACTATATAGCTGCTTACAAAGAAAAAACGGCTGAAGATGATGGTTTCAGAAAACGACTGGAAAAAGATAACGATATCCGTCTCGACCAGTTTAAAGCTAATTTATTCTCAAGATTAGTACCCGTATTAGATAATTTAAATCGTGCTATTCAGGCTGCCGGCACAAACCGTGATTTTGATGGATTAAACCAGGGTGTTGAGATGGTGTCCAAACAATTTAGCCGTGAACTGAAAAACAACAATGTCGAAATTATTGATACTAAAAACCGAAAATTTGATCCAAAAACTGATGAAGTTTTTCTGACCGAAGAAACCAATGATCCTGAAATGGATAATATGATTATTCAGGAACTCGAACCGGGCTATATTTTCAAAGACAAACTAATTAAAGCCGCAAAGGTAAAAGTGGCTCATTTAAAAACCTAAATGCCCCTGCCTCGTTCGAGAGCAAGCAAATCTTTCCTAAATTTTTCTCATGAGTCAACGCGATTATTATGAAGTCCTTGAGGTTTCGAAAAACGTTAACGAAGCCGAGCTTAAAAAGGCCTACAGACAAAAAGCTCTAAAATTCCATCCCGACAAAAACCCTGGAGATAAACAAGCAGAAGATCATTTCAAAGAAGCTTCAGAGGCTTACGAAGTATTAAAAGATCCTGAAAAAAGGCAAATATATGATCAATTCGGCCATGATGGATTAAAAGGAAGAGGATTCAATGGGTTTAGTGGGTTTGATGATATCTTCTCCCAATTCGGTGATATTTTTGGTGATTTCTTCGGCGGAGGAAATCAAAGAGAAAGAACCGGCGCTGACCTACGCCTAGATATTCGCATCAGTTTTAAAGAAGCCGCTTTCGGAACCAAAAAAGAGGTTGAGGTCGAAAAATACCATTCTTGTGGAACTTGTAAAGGATCGCGATCGAAACCAGGACATTCACCACAAACTTGCCGAACCTGTCGAGGCACAGGCCAAGTGGTGCGAGCTCAAGGGTTTTTCAGTGTTCAGTCCCACTGTCCCGATTGCAGAGGGGCGGGACAAACAATAACTCATCCTTGTGACGAATGTCGTGGCGAAGGCCGTGTAAGAATAAATGAAAGCTTATCCATCAATATTCCGGCAGGTGTCGACGACGGTGCCCGACTCAGATTAAAAGGGAAAGGAGAATCTGGCCAAGGTCTGCCTCCCGGAGACCTCTATGTCATCATTCATGTCACACAACATGAATTTTTTCATCGCGAGGAAGATGATATTCATTGCAAAATGACTATAACCTTTCCTCAAGCGGCTTTAGGTACTGACATAGAAGTATCTTTATTAGAAGAAAACAAAACGAAAGTCATTTCTATTCCACCAGGTACCCAAAACAATGGAACCTACCGTATCCCAGGGGGTGGAATACCCAGACTGCGAGGAGGAGGAAGAGGCAACCACATTATTCACTTCTCCATCGAAACTCCAAAATTTTTGAACAAGAGACAAAAAGAACTATATAAGGAACTTGCCGAAATAGACGGGCACTCTTTCACCGATACGTTAAAAGGCTTATTTCAAAAATTAAAAATGTAAATTGTTATCGTTCTAGCAAGCGAGGTTTAAAAATTCGAATTAGCTTTTTAACCAAACAAACCGCATGTTTTTTTCTTCCTTTTTAATTCTTCTTTTTTAAAAAAATAGTTAAAGGTCACAGCCTGAGCGGAGACCTACATACCTCCAACTGATAATTATTCCCAAGAGAATAAATAAATTATTGGGTGAATACGTAGGTACCATTAAGGGCGTTTTCCCTATTTCTGTAAAAAGACTCATACTTGCTTTACCTGTAAATACATAATTGGAAGAAGTACTTCTAAAACTTTGCATAAAACCTGCAAACAACGAAGGTTTGAATCCGCCACCCTATCCCCCGGTTAATTAGTTTTTCTCTTATTTCACAAAAGTTAATAAATCCTAATTAAGTTTTTTTAATTCTCCTTTAATACCAGTTTAATTTAGTTTTTTTAATTCTCCTTTAATACCAGTTTAATTTCAAAATATTATTCTTAATACAAGCAGAATTAAAACTTAGAAAACCTATATCTTTAAAAAATGAATTATTTGATGGAGGGCTACCATGAATACTAATAAGAAAAAATATTTCTTCGCTACATTATTGTTTTTATTTTTAAGTTTCCCATTTTTGAATGGAACTAGTTTTAATTCTGCTTTTGCCCTAAGTGATAAAGTAAATCCTGTAGGCACCAATTTAATTGTCGAAATAGCTAAAAAGCAAAACCCTGCTGTTGTTTTTGTAACATCAAAAACTAAATTTCAGCCTACCAAAGGAACCCCCCCTCAACATCGAGGTCCATTTGGCCAATTCGGGCCTTTTGGAGGTCCAGGGCCCTTTCCACCATCTCCTGCACCAGGGAACGGGTCTGGAACTGGATTTCTAATTGATAAAGAAGGACACATTCTAACAAACAACCATGTTGTGGATAATGCAGATGTCATCAAAATCACCCTTGAGAACGATAAAGAATTTGAAGCTAAATTAATAGGCTCCGATTCCAAAACAGATATCGCATTGCTAAAAATTGTTAAACAGCCAGGGGACAACACAGATTTCCCACATTTAACCTTGGGAAATTCGGAGAAAGTAGAAGTTGGAGAATGGGTTGTAGCTATTGGGAATCCATTTGGTCTTGATCATACAGTAACCGCAGGGGTAGTGAGTGCCAAGGCTCGTAATATTGGAGCCGGGCCTTACGATGAATTCATTCAAACCGATGCATCCATTAACCCGGGAAACAGTGGCGGTCCATTGCTTAATATGGACGGTGAAGTAATCGGTATCAATACCGCAATTTTTTCTAAGACTGGCGGTAATGTGGGAATTGGTTTTACCATCCCCATCAATATGGCAAGCGACATACTCGACGAATTAAAGAATGATGGCAGAGTAACACGCGGTTGGTTAGGTGTCCTGATTCAAAAAATTACCCCGGGGTTGGTTGAAACATTCAAGCTTTCTGATGCGCATGGCGCACTGGTCAATGACGTAGTTCCAAACGGACCCGCGGCTAAAGGGGGCCTAAAAAGAGGAGACGTTATTGTTAAGTTTAATGGTAAAAAAATTGTTTCTGTAGGAAGCCTACCAAAACAGGTTGCCGCTATTGAGCCAGGAAAATCTGTAAAAGTAGAAATAGTTCGCGATGGTTATAAAAAATTACTAGACGTTACTATAGATAAAATGAAGGAAAAAAAACAAGCATGATTGCCCTCAAGGCCGCTCCCTGAGGAAAAATTAGGAAACTACACTTTAAAGGTTATCCCCAACTGGTTCGCCTCTAAGGTCTTCCTCTCAATGGGTGGCACGGCTTGCTGCAAGGCAAGCAAACCTCCGAAAAGGGAGCTGTTGTCAAGGCAGCTCCCTTTTTATATTTTAAAAGCTAAAAACTCAGGAAACTTTTATTTAAGAAACTGGCTGTGGGGAAGCTTGGTGGTTTTCATAAGATACTGATCCACAGATCGCGCAGCTTCACGGCCTTCAGCAATAGCCCACACAACAAGAGATTGCCCTCGTGTCATATCCCCCGCAACAAAAACACCTTCGACACTTGTCATTTTATTTGTATCGCAGGAAACATTTTCTCGCTCATCCAGATCAAGTCCTAATTCCTTAACCATTCCCTCGTGGATAGGATGGACAAATCCCATAGCCAGAAGAATGAGATCCACATCCAACTCAAACTCGGATTCAGGAACTTCATTCATTGAAGCTCGACCCGTTTGGGGATCTGGTTCCCCAAAAACCATTTTTACACCATGAATTTTTGATACATTTCCATCCTTGCCGGTCAATTTTTTGGTTGCAACGCAATATTCTGTAATTTTTTCTTTTCCTTCCCGTTCATTTGCTTCTTCATGCGAAGAGGAAACCCTAAAAGTTTTCGGCCATTGAGGCCAAGGATTATTATCGGTTCGTGAGCGGGGAGGCTCTGGAAGCAATTCAAATGTGGTCACGCTTTTAGCGCCTTGTCGTAGGGAGGTGCCTACACAGTCTGAACCTGTATCTCCACCACCAATGATCAAAACATTTTTATCCTTCGCTGTGATGGAAATATCATCTGGGATAATGTCTCCTTCATTACGTTTGTTTTGCTGCGGCAAAAAATCCATTGCAAAATGAACGCCATCCAAATCTCTACCTTCTACAGGTAAGTCTCTCGGCTTCTGAGAACCCCCACATAACACCACAGCATCAAACTCATCTTTTAATTCTTTGGCCGGCTTATCTATCCCAATATGCATTCCAGTTTTAAAAATAATTCCTTCGTCCTGCATCAACTTTATTCGGCGTTTTACAATTTCTTTATCCAGCTTAAAATGTGGAATACCATACATTAATAATCCACCAATACGATCGTCTTTCTCGAATACGGTCACGTTATGACCTACTGAATTGAGTTGCGCCGCACATGCCAGACCGGCAGGGCCTGAGCCGACAACTGCTATTTTCTTTCCCGTTTTAATTTCTGGAGGTTTCGCTTTAATAAAACCCTTTTCAAAACCTTTCTCCGCAATCATTTCCTCAATATTACAAATAGTCACTGCAGGCTCATTAATGCCCAGAACACAAGCCCCTTCACAGGGAGCAGGACATATTCGACCCGTAAACTCCGGAAAATTATTTGTCTTCAGTAACAGTTCCACCGCTTCCTCGTAGCGGCCGCGATAGACCATATCATTCCAATCAGGGATTAAATTACCCAAAGGACAACCTGTTTCACTTTGACAAAAAGGTACGCCACAATCCATGCAACGCGCACCTTGTTCTTTATATTTATCTTCGGGGAAAGGAGCGTAGCATTCTTTCTGATCCTTCAACCTTTCCTTAACCGGGCGACCTGTTGGGGTCTCCCGTTCAAATTCCATGAATCCTTTAATTGCACCCATCTAAACTATTATTCTCCTGTATCTATTATTTTTCAGGCAACCTGCAATTCATTCTGCTTTTTATTTTTACGCTCTTCAATAACTCGCCTATAATCGGTTGGATATGCCTTTACAAAATTCGGTAGTGTTTCTTCCCACTCATCCAGTACTTTTTTTGCCACCGCACTTTGAGTCGATTGAAAATGCTCATCAATCAAGGCTTTTAGCTGTTGAATGTCGTCGTCTTCGCTCACATTGACTAAATCAACCGTATTTTTATTGCAATTGATTTCGAAATTGTTGTCACGATCCAGCACATACGCCAGACCTCCACTCATTCCCGCGGCAAAATTTCTACCTGTAGAGCCGAGGACGACTACTTTTCCTCCGGTCATATATTCACACCCATGATCCCCTACCCCTTCGACTACTGTTTCTGCGCCACTGTTACGGACTGCAAAACGCTCTCCAGCAATTCCTCGAAAAAATGCTTTTCCAGAAACCGCTCCATAAAGAACCGTATTTCCAATTAAAATATTTTCTTCGGGGACAATAGTTGAGTCTTTAGATGGATAAATAAATATTTTACCACCAGACAATCCTTTACCCACATAGTCATTGGCATCTCCGGCAAGACCAAAGGTTATTCCCGGAGCAAGAAAAGCACCAAAACTTTGGCCTGCGGATCCTTTGAATCCAAATTGGATGGTATCAGCAGGCAAGCCCTCTTCTCCATGCAATTTAGAAACGCGGTAACTGAGCATCGCTCCGGTAGCTCGGTCTGTATTTAGAATGGAAAAATCCCCATATACCTGAATTTTCTTTTCAAGGGCCAACTGACTTATGGCGATCAGTCTACGGTCGAGTGCGTTGTCCAGATCTCCGCTTAAATCCTGAGTACAAATATTACTCAAGGCAACCTTTTCACCTACTTCTGGTTTAAATAAAATCTTACTTACATCCAGACCATTTGCTTTCCAATGGTCGACCGCTTCTTCACCTTCGAGAAGTTCTATCTTTCCAATCAAATCAGCAAATTTTTTAATTCCCAACTCGGCCATGATCTCTCTTACTTCTTTAGCAATGAATCTGAAAAAGTTGACGACATAGTCCGCCTTACCAGTAAATTTTTTCCGGAGAGTGGGGTCTTGTGTAGCAACCCCAACCGAACAAGTATTCAGATGACATTTTCTCATCATGATACAACCCATCGTCACCAATGCCGCTGTAGAAAATCCAAATTCATCGGCACCTAAAATGCCTCCGATAACCACATCACGTCCTGTCTTAAGTTGTCCGTCTACCTGTACCCGAATGCGCCCTCTAAGATCATTGAGCACTAGAACCTGTTGGGTCTCCGAGAGCCCTAATTCCCATGGGAGTCCTGCATGCTTGATGGATGTTTGTGGCGAAGCACCTGTTCCACCATCGTGTCCGGAAATGAGCACGCCCTCAGCACGAGCTTTAGAAACACCCGCAGCAATAGTTCCCACCCCCGCTTCTGCAACTAGTTTGACACTGACATCAGCATCGGGATTTGCATTATGGAGATCAAAAATCAATTGTTGCAGATCCTCAATAGAATAAATGTCGTGATGCGGTGGGGGAGAAATTAATCCCACGCCCGGTGTAGAATGCCTGATTTTAGCGATGTACTCGCTGACCTTATGTCCCGGCAACTGGCCACCTTCACCAGGTTTTGCACCCTGCGCAACCTTTATCTGCATTTCATCGGCGTTAGAAAGATAAAAGCTATTCACACCAAACCGCCCGGATGCGACCTGCTTTATTTTGCTTCTGCGGGAGTCTCCATTTTCATCAGGCGTATAGCGCACCACATCTTCACCGCCTTCACCAGTATTACTTTTTCCGCCCAACCGGTTCATAGCAATAGCCAGTGTTTCATGAGCCTCGCGGGAAATGGAACCAATAGACATGGCACCGGTACAAAACCGTTTGGTAATCTCCTCAACAGACTCCACCTCTTCAATAGGAATAGAAGTGGTCTTTTTAAATTTAAACAGCCCTCGCAATGTACACTGGCGAGTATTTTCCTTATCTGAGATACGGGAAAACTTTTTAAATATAGCGTAATCGTTTGAACGGGTTGCATGTTGCAACAAGCCAATAACATTGGGATTTATCATATGTTTCTCTTCACCACGGCGCCATTGGTAATGGCCACCAAGTTCCAGCAAGGAAGAACGATCACTACTAAAAGCTTTTTGGTGTCGTGCCAAAGCTTCTTTAGCCAACACCTTGAGGTTCGCCCCACTCACTCTGGAAGAAGTGCCCGTAAAAAATTTTTCAATTATTTCCTCGCCCAAACCCACCGCTTCAAAAATTTGCGCGCCTCGATAACTTTGAATGGTTGAAATACCCATCTTGGCAATGATTTTAAAAAGACCTTTTCGAGTGGCCTTAATAAAATTACTGATCGCTGTTTCGGAATCCATTTTTGTTATGTATACCGCTTCGTCGGCAATCTCAGCGACCGTTTCGTAAGCAAGGTAGGGATAAATAGCACCCGCACCATAGCCAATCAATAATGCAAAATGCATCATCTCCCTCGCCTCTCCTGTTTCAACTACCAAGCCTACGCGCGTACGTGTTCGCTCGCGTAACAGGTGATGATGAACCCCGGCAATTGCAAGCAGGCTTGGTAACGCTGCATTATTAGCGTCAACGCCTTTATCTGATAAAACCAGAATGGTGGCACCTTCTTCAATGGCTTTGGAAGCGCTTTGGCATAAGGCCTCCAAAGCCTGTTCCATCGCCTGTTCACCCTTAGAGACCGGGAATAGTGTCGAAAGAACAACGGATTTTAAATCATTCTGATCGAGGTTACGGATTTTCTCCATTTCCTTACCGGAAAGAATGGGATGCTCCACTTTTAATTTGCGACAATGTTCTGGACTTTCATCCAAAAGATTTCTTTCCTTCCCAAGCGTCACCTCCATCGACATCACAAGTTCTTCTCGAATGGAATCGATGGCTGGGTTGGTCACTTGCGCAAAAAGTTGCTTGAAATAATTAAATAAGAGTTGTGGTTTTTGAGAAAGGATTGCAAGAGCAGAATCGTTGCCCATGGATCCGGTTGCTTCCATGGCCGTTCCGATCATAGGAGCCATAATAAACTTGATATCTTCAACCGTATATCCAAATGCAATCTGTCGAGTTAAAAGAGAGTCCAAATCCGTTTCAAATTTATACTCAATTTCCGGCAAATCTTTGAGATTCACCTGGTTTTCATCAACCCACTTTTTATAGGGTTTCTGAGTCGCAATTTTTGCTTTTAGCTCCTCATCAGAAATTATCCGTCCTTCATTAATATCAACAAGAAACATTTTTCCTGGCTGCAATCTTCCTTTATATTCAACATTTGCTTCGTCCACCGGCACAACACCCACCTCAGATGCCATCACCACCAAACCGTCTTTAGTCACATAATATCGAGACGGTCGCAGACCGTTTCTATCGAGCACGGCACCACAGGTTTCGCCATCGGTGAATGCAATGGAGGCGGGACCATCCCAGGGTTCCATCATTGAAGCATGGAATTCATAAAACCCACGCTTGTCATCATTCATTGTCTCATGCCCACTCCATGGTTCAGGAATCATCATCATCATGGCATGGGGTAAAGAACGGCCAGTCAAAAACAACATTTCTAATGCTTGGTCGAAATCAGCCGAATCACTTCCTCCCGGTGCAATTACAGGAAGAATAGTATCGATGTCTTCAAATAATGGAGACTCAAACATCGACTCTCTTGCATCCATCCAGTTTTTATTTCCTCGAACAGTATTAATTTCACCATTATGAGCAATATAACGAAATGGCTGAGCACGACCCCAGGAAGGAAAAGTGTTGGTACTGTATCGGGAATGTGCAAGGGCTAAAGCCGAAGTCATCTTTGAATCTTTAATATCAAGATAATAAGTTTCCAGCTGTGGAGCCGTCAATTGCCCCTTATAAATAATGGTTTTACTTGATAGGCTACATATATAAAAGTTTTCGTTATTGTCATTGAGTCCGGCTCGACGAACATCCCATGCGGTACGCTTTCTAACGCAATATAACCTTCGCTCAAAAGCCAATTGGTCTTTAAGATCGGCCGGCGCACCCACAAAAATCTGCTTGATCATCGGCTCTACTGAACGCGCAGTCACTCCAATTGTTGAATTATCTACCGGAATATCACGCCAACCTAAAAGCTCCAGACCCTCCTTCAATACTGCACGCTCCATTATTTCCATACCCAGGTTCGTGGCAGCCTCAGTAGGTAGGAAAACATTTCCCGCAGCATAGCGACCCGCCTCAGGCAACTTGATATTAATTTTGGGACATTGTTCCTGAAAAAATGCATCAGGAATCTGTATCAAAATCCCCGCACCGTCACCGGTAAGTTTGTCCGAACCGCATGCCCCACGGTGTTCCAATTTTTTCAATATTTCCAAACCCTGAAAAATGATTTCATGGGATTTTTCACCCTTCATATTCATGACAAAACCTACGCCACAACTGTCTTTTTCGTAGGCAGGGTCATAAAGTCCTTGTTTTTTAGGAAAAGCGTGCATATTTAAAAAACTCATTAATTTAAAGAAATTAAACTACAGACTAAAGTAGCTATAAAAATACTGTTTTCACAATATTAAGGAATACTTATTATTTTACAGCAATTGCCATGCCTTTACTTCATCTTAGCATTAAATCAAGGCTTTTTAAAAAACCCCCCAAAAATATTGTAAAAAATATACACTATTTTAAATAAATTTTTGAAAATTTGTGAATTATTCTTCTATCTAGATACTCAGGAGAGCACCGTTTAAACCGACTTTAGGGTAGTGGCCATTCTACGCCAATTTAAATCTTTTTCACCCCAAAATACTAATACGCTTTGAGAAATAGCACAGAAAAAATCAATTAATTCCACTCAAAAAAATAGTTTTTCCCTGAAATACTTGTATTTTTTACCTTATTTGATTAAAGTGCCTTTATTGTAATAATTTTCTAAAACAGACTCTAAATGCAGCGCAAACAAATAAAAAATAACCCCTCATTCCAATTTCAATCCGGTTTGATTTCGCGCTTGAATCTACGTCAACTACTACCTAAGACCCTATTCAAAAAGTCTCTTCTATAAACAAAGGGTCGACGTAGGCTCTAAAACAGCTCCAAACAAATTAGCTTTAATCTCTTATTTTTTTGACTTCCAAGAAAACCTTCCAATCCTCTGGAATTCAACCTGATAAACCTTATAATGGAAGGGTAATTTAATTTTTAAAGGAATTTTTAGCCATGCAACGCGAAAAACTTATCATTTTCGACACCACTTTAAGGGACGGAGAACAATGCCCTGGTGCCAGCCTGAACATCAAGGAAAAACTTGAGATAGCACGGCAGCTGGCTTTACTTAAAGTTGATGTGATCGAAGCAGGTTTTCCAGTTGCTTCACCTGGAGATTTCGAATCGGTCAAACAAATTGCTGAAGAAATTCGCGGAGCAAGCATTGCAGGTCTTTCTCGTGCACTAGAAAAGGATATTGAAGCTACAGCAAAAGCTTTAGAAAAAGCAGAAAAACCGCGCATCCATGTTTTCCTTTCAACCTCCAAAGTACATCGCGACCATATGGTTGAAAAGGCCAAAGAGGAAATCATTGAAATGGGAGTAAAAGCTATTTCTTTCGCACGTAAATTTTGTGACGATGTCGAGTTCTCACCCATGGACGCTACTCGAACAGAGAAGGATTTCCTCGCAGAAGTCACTCGCGAAGTGATACAAGCGGGTGCAACAACGGTGAATATCCCCGATACAGTTGGCTACACTATCCCAGAAGAGTTTGCTCAATTAATTGGCTATTTAAAACAAAACGTAGATAACATCGACCAAGCCATTATCAGTGTGCACTGCCATAATGATTTAGGCTTAGCAGTATCAAACTCTCTGGCCGCCGTGCAAGCAGGCGCACGACAAGTGGAGTGCACCGTCAATGGTATCGGCGAACGTGCTGGCAACGCAGCAATGGAAGAAATAGTAATGGCGGTTCGAACAAGAAAAGACTTCTTCAGTAATGTGCAGACGAATATTGAAACACGTCATATCCAACCCTGCAGCAAACTGGTCAGCAGTCTCACCGGATTCTTCGTACAACGTAACAAAGCAATTGTCGGTAAAAATGCTTTTGCCCACGAATCAGGAGTTCATCAACACGGCTTTTTAAAACGCAAAGATACTTTCGAAATCATGGACCCTGCAGATGTTGGTGGTGAAGAGTCTGAGCTAGTGATGGGAAAACATTCCGGACGCAGCGCCCTACTCCACAAAGTGCAGGAAATAGGCTACAGTTTGAGCAAGGAAGAACTCGATAAGGTTTTCGAGGAATTTAAGGTGCTAGCAGATGAAAAAAAGGAAATTTTTGAAGACGATATTCATACTCTCATTCAAAAGCAGAAGTTCTCTGAGGATCAACAAGTCATCTATAAGCTATCTACTCTAAAGTGCAATTTTGAAAGTGGCAAGGAACCCCAAGCAACAGTGGCCTTAATAAGCCGTGATGGCAAGGAACACAAATCCTCCTCTAGCGGAGATGGCCCAGTTGATGCCATTTATAATGCCATCGATAAAATTACGGGACTCACATGCAAACTACTTGACTACCAAGTGATGTCAAAAACCAAGGGACAGGATGCACAAGGTGAAGTTACGGTTCGCGTACAGAATGAAAAACGTGAAGTTCTGGGCAAGGGTGCAGGCGTCAATACCATTGAGGCTAGTGGCTTTGCATATGTCAATGCCATTAACAAGCTATTACTAAAATCTAAATCCGGTCCGGTCGAGGGCAACGATGTTTCAGGCCCCTGATTTTAGCAGATAATTAAATCCTCCTCTCTCGGAAGCCCGAGAGAGGTTTTCACTTTCAGGAGAAAAACGGATTTCTAATCGAGACACATTATTTCAAAAACCCAAAACAGCAGAGCCCTTCAAGTTTAATGACTCTGTAGCCCGGGTTTTTGATGACATGTTGCATCGCAGTGTGCCCATGTACCAGGAATGTCAGGACCTGACTGTACACTGGTGCACTCAATTTGCCAAACCGTCCACCTCAATATATGATCTCGGCTGCTCAACTGGAACGCTCATTTTAAAATTAGTAAAAACTCTAGAGGCTTCAGCAAATATAAAACTGATAGGAATCGATAATTCGGCAGCAATGTTGAAAAAAGCCAAAGAGACTCTTAACAACTCTCCATTTTCTTGCAAATTAGTTGAAGCGAATATAAATGACAACCTAAACATTACCAATGCTTCGGCAGTTGTCATGAACTACACATTACAATTTGTTCAACCGGAAAACCGACTCTCTACTATAAAAAACATTTACAACGGATTAGTGCCAGGCGGCGGCCTCGTTCTTATAGAGAAAGTAAAAAGTGAAGCATCAGAACTCAACAAAATATTAATCGAATTCCACCACCAGTTCAAAGAGCAGAAAGGCTACTCAAAACTGGAAATTTCACAGAAACGCGAAGCTTTAGAAAATGTGCTCATCCCCTGGACGGCAGAGCAAAACAGCAATCTGTTATATTCTGCAGGGTTTTCAACGGTAGATTTGTTTTTTAAGTGGAATAACTTCGCTGGCTTCATTGCGTTGAAATAAAATCTGTTGTATCCTTAGCTACTGATTTTTAAGGTTAAAAGCATCGGATTCAAAGCAAATAAGAGGGAGTTTTTATGCCAAATTATGACCACACTTGCGGAAAATGCAAAAAGGATTTCGTCATAGAAATGAAGATTTCTGAAGTTGACAAGAAAAAGGTCTCCTGTCCTGAATGCGGTTCAAAAAAGGTGACGCGAAATATCACTAACAACTCTTTTTGGAGTGAAAGCATCGACCGCTACAATTACTCCAAAATGAAAGATTAATTTATATTAAATATGCTTGCTGGGTATCAGCCGATCACTAGAGTTTTTCCAGGCCGATATCGGTTTTGAATCGGGTAGGATCGATCGTTATCTGGAAATACCTCAAAAGCTTCCTCTACAAACAGTCATAATAAGAGTCGGGATGTAGCGCAGCCTGGTAGCGCACTCGCTTCGGGGGTGAGGGGTCGGAGGTTCAAATCCTCTCATCCCGACCAATAAATAAAGGGTTTTGGCAATTGCTGTAAGCCCTTTTTCTTTATGGGTAACACAGGATGGGTAACAATAAAAAAATAGTAGTATTGGGTGGTGGGCCGGGAGGTTATGCGGCAGCTTTTCTTGCTGCAGATAAAGGTATGAATGTTACCTTGATTGACGCTGGCAACAAGCCCGGTGGAGTGTGTCTGCATCGGGGGTGTATTCCTTCCAAAACTCTTCTCCACATCGCCCACCTTATAAATGAAACAAAGGAAGCCAAAACCTGGGGAATTGATTTTGGCGAACCCAAAATTGATCTTGACGACGTTCGTAATTGGAAGAACAAAGTCATCGATAAAATGGCAACAGGACTCACTCAGTTATGCAAACAACGAAAAGTGGAGTTCGTTTCAGCAAAAGGAAACTTTAAAGATTCAAACACCATGGAAGCGAATGGAAAACTCTACTCTTTCGACCATTGCATACTTGCTACTGGATCTCGTCCAGCTCAGCCCTTTAAAAATATCTCCCCCCTCATCGACTCTACAGATGCACTGGAATTAAAAAGCATTCCCAAGCGTTTACTGGTTGTCGGTGGTGGATACATTGGTTTAGAAATGGGCAGTGTTTATGCAGCACTCGGCAGTCAAGTCACTATTGTAGAGATGATGAAAGATATTTTACCAGGAGTTGATCGCGACTTGGTAAGGCCTTTGCACCATAGGATCAAGAATCAATTTGAAGCAATTCTTTTAAACACCAAAGTCAAGGATTTTGAAAGTAACGGTTCCAAAGTCTCAGTGACATTCGAAAACGAATCCGGTGTCGAGCAAAAGGTGTTTGATCAGGCGCTTGTCTCTATTGGTCGCAGACCCAACACAGAAAATATAGGACTCGAAAACACAAAAGTAAAATTGGATGATAAAGGTTTTGTAATCGCCAACTCGCAACAAAAGACAGGGGACCCTTCTATATTAGCGATTGGCGATGTGATTGGCGGTGCTATGCTGGCTCACAAAGCAGCACACGAGGCTAAAGTTGCTGTGGAAATCTTAAATGGAGAAAATTCTGACTTCAAAAATCGAGTGATCCCAGCTGTAGTGTTCACCGACCCTGAAATCGCCTGGGCAGGGTTGACGGAAAATGAAGCCCATGCTCAAGGTAGAAACGTGAAGGTTGTAAAATTTCCATGGGGTGCCTCGGGTAGAGCGCAGACCTTGGGCCGCGGAGAAGGATTGACCAAATTGCTAATTGACCCAGAATCTGAGAGAATTATCGGTGTGGGTTTAACCGGTCCCGGGGCTGGTGAACTCATTGCCGAAGGAGTTTTAGCCATCCAAACTCAAACAAAAGCGAAAGAATTAGCCTTATCGATCCATCCACATCCCACCTTGTCCGAAACCATGATGGAAACGGCAGAAGTGTTTTATGGGACTGCCACTCATATTTATAAAAAAAAGAGAAGTTAACATTTTAAAACCAAATAGTGAGTAGCTCAGATCATTCTCCTAAATTTTTTCCGTACAAGCATAAAAACCATTAAAACCTTATAATCCACGTACTATGGCTCAAACTACCAACCGCGACTATTACAAAATCCTAGGAGTTACAACTAAAACTCCGAAAAGGGAACTAAAAAAGAAGTATAGGGAGTTGGCAAAAAAATATCACCCAGACTCCAATCAGGGTAGTAAAGATGCCGAGGATAAATTTAAAATAGTTTCTGAAGCCTATGAAATTTTAAGTGATGCAAAAAAACGCAAAGAGTATGATCGCCAAAGAAGTTATAAAAAGCAATCCAGACCCAGGCCTTCAGGTCAACCTAACTGGGCTCAGGAACCACCGGGTGGATTCGGGCGTCGTCCAGGTGGAAACGAACAATCTTATCAGGAACCCTTTGCGGCAGAACCGGAACCGGTTGATCCGGACATGCCAACGAGCGGATTTGACTTACAGTTTATCATCGATGTTCCGCTTCCTACGGTAGCGCTTGGGGGGACGATTCCTTATATCTATGAAAAATATGTTAAATGTCAAAATTGTG
>Ga0209752_1000776_pt1 | contig 15623 bp, 8 predicted proteins | sample METZYME_3_250m_FD_187548 | JGI IMG/M metagenome (GOLD analysis project Ga0209752, IMG submission 187548) | Marine microbial communities from oxygen minimum zone in mesopelagic equatorial Pacific - METZYME_3_250m (SPAdes) (version 2) | ecosystem: Environmental > Aquatic > Marine > Oceanic | place...
GAAAGGGTTTCCATCTGGCGCGCCCGTAGCTCAGTCCGGATAGAGCAGTGGACTTCTAATCCGCCGGTCGCAGGTTCGAATCCTGCCGGGCGCGCCTTTGCCTATGAAGTGCCTGTACTCGTTCGGCACCATCTCACTACTTGCCACTACACGGTGGTGCCAATTCGGAAGTCCGATTATGCTGATCTGCCCATGCTGCGCTCATTTCCAACACCAGCGAGCCTTTCGTGTATAAGAAAGGATTGATATGCAGTTCTCGTACCGTGTAACTCTGTGGATTGTTAATGGTGCCTTACTTGCGATAATCCTGGTCTCTGCATCGGCCTTAATCGCACAGCAGAGCAATGACGAGGACGTCGATCACGCCGGGATCATCCGGTCGTGGACCGATGCCAACCGGGAGCGCGGGCGTAAAATCTACGACCTTCACTGCTACGGCTGCCACGGTTATGACGGCACCTCTCGCTTGCCAGACGCTCGCTCTTTCAACACCGAAGAGCTGCGCGCTGGCAGTGACCCCTACAACATGTGGCTGACGCTCACCGAGGGCTTCGGGCAGATGGTGCCTCAAACGCAGTACACACCACAGGAGCGTTATGACGTTGTCCATTTCATTCGCGAGGCTCTGATACGCGGCCGCAACCGTGATCAGTACTTCGAAATCACTGATGAGTACCTCGCGTCACTTCCGGAGGGAACCCGCAAAGTGGACCTGACGGTTCTCGAAACCCACCCGCGTGATTATGGCCCGGTGCTGACGTCACAGTTCCGTCGGGAGGTCAACCGAGCGATGAGCTTTGACCTTGGCCAGGATGTGTTCGTAACTTACGACCTGCACCGAATGCGCCAACACCATGCCTGGGACGGATTCCTGAACCTGACCGAGACCCAACACATGCGCTACCGAGGGGAGCGTCAGCCTTACCCAGATGGCGAACCGCTCGTCGGCCTGCAGGAATATTACTGGGCATTCGGTGACGAATTTGAACCGGCTCCGGAAGTCTCGTTAATGGAGGGACTTGAAAATAGCAAGTCCATGGGGCCCACCGACCCAGAGCTAATTAACTACCATGGCCACTATCTCGACGGCCGCACAGCGACGTGGTCCTTCAGCGTTCTCGGACGCGAAATCTTAGACAGACCACGGGCGCATCGCACGGACCACTTCGTAGTCCTGGAGAACGTGATTCGTGTAGCACCTGGCAACACTGCGTTACGCCTCACTGTCGGTGAGCTAGAAGTTGCCGCTGACATCGCTGGAATCGTTCCGGACAACCGCGAGATTTCAGGGGTACTGGAACCCACCGGTCCAGCTAGCGATCATTGGGTGATCGCAGCAGAGGGCCAGTCCGGCGGAATCGGCCGTTTCACTGCTGCCACAGTCTCTGGTAACACCGACGCGCTGCGGTGGGAAGTAACTAAAGGGCATCGGCTCGGTCTGCACATTCCGGCGAGCAACCAACCTATCGTCATCCGTGTGCTGCGGTTCGGCGGGGAAGGAGCCGAGGAACTTGCACATGCGCGCGACTATGTAGACATAGTTGTCGCGAATGGCTTAAGCACAGCACCTGACCTGAGCGGGGTCATAAGTGGCGGGGCTCCCCGGTGGAATCAGACTCTTGTAACCCAGGGGATTCTCAACGTCCGAAAGCCACGCTATGACCCGATCGATTACCGCCGTACCGAGGGAGTTTCGCCCTTTCGGATCAAGGACCGGCCTCGTGTTGAACTGCCACAAGAACCAGCCGCCTATGTGGTCGATGAAATTCCACTTCCTGACGACAACCCTTGGAACGCCTGGATGCGCACCTCAGCGCTGGACTTCTTCGATGATGGCCGTATCGCTGTGGCAACACTCGGTGGCGATGTCTGGATCGTTTCGGGCGTAAACGACAAACTAGACAACGTCGAGTGGCGCCGTTATGCCACGGGCATGTTTGAACCACTCGGGGTAAAGATCATTGATGATGTCATCTACGTCACCGTGCGCGACGGCATAATCCGGCTACACGATATCAATGACGATGGCGAGGCAGACTACTATGAGGACTTCTACGCCGACCCCGACGTCTCCAATGGCTTCCACGCGTACAACTTTGACCTCGATACCGACTCGGACGGAAACCTCTACTACGTCAAACCCGGGCTCTTCACCGACTATTCACAACCCGGCGGTATGCTGAAGATCTCACCCGACGGTAGCAGGGTAGAAATCATCGCCCGCGGCTTCCGCGTGCCCAACGGCATGGGCATTGACCCAACCGACGACACGATCTACGTCAGTGGCCAAGAAGGCAGTTGGGTTCCAGCGTCGAAGATCACCATCGTGCCCCAGGTCGAGGGCGAGCAACAGTGGCTGGGTGTGTCGCAGCGCAGCGAGCCTGACTTTGAGTCCTTTCTGCAGCCGATGATCTGGATGCCGCGCGAATTCGACAACTCCACGGCTGCTATGGAGGTCGTACGGGATGAACGCTTCGGTCCACTCAACGGCAAACTCGTGCACACTAGCTTTGGCAAAGGTTGGATCTACTATCACATGCAAGATCAGGTAGACGGTGTGACGCAAGGGGCAGCTGTGGCGTTACCGTTCCAGTTCGACAGTGGGCTCCAACGTCTACGCGTTAATCCTGCTGACGGTCAAATCTATGCTGTCGGCCTCACTGGCTGGGATGCCGAGGCTACTGAGCGGGACGGCACGCTAAGTCGGGTGCGCTATACAGGCGCGCCAGCCTACCTTCTGACCGAAACACGTGTTCAAAGTACCGGTGTCGAGCTCAGCTTCAGCTTCGACCTCGACCCAACAACTGCTGGAGCCGTAACCAACTATACGGTCGAGCGCTGGAACTATCGGTGGACGTCACGCTATGGCTCGGATCATTTCTCCATCGATCGCCCCGGCGAGACCGGGAACGACACCATGACAGTCACCAACGCAATCGTTTCGGACGATGGCCACTCAGTTTCACTTAGACTCACGGACATGCGGCCCGTGCATCAGCTAATGATCCGTATGGACATCACAGCAGCCGATGGAACACCGTACAAGGAAGTAACCTACCTGACGGTGCACCGCGTACCTGAATCCGACTAAGGCAGAACCCCACGAGAAGGAAAGGCAGACCCGATTGGACAACACCAAAAGATTATTTGTTGCGAGCTTCGTGACACTAATCGTCGCCGGCATCGGCTTCGCCATCCGTGGGGCAATTCTAGGCGACCTCGGGACACAGTTTGGTTTTACAAAGACCGACCTCGGAACAATCACGGGGGGTGGGCTGGTGGGCTTCGGCCTGGTGATCCTGTTGGCCAGTGCGATTGCCGATCGGGTTGGGTACGGCAAGCTCTTAGCCGTCGCATTCGGGCTGCATATCGCCTCGGTCATTGTCACGATCAGTGCAACACCAATCTATGGTGACGGCAGTGGTGGCAACGCAAACGCTTACTGGGCCTTGTACATCGGTATGTTCATGTTTGCTATCGGCAACGGCATCGTCGAGGCTGTTATCAATCCGCTAACAGCTACGCTCTACCCCGAAGAACGGACGCACTACCTGAATGTTCTACACGCCGGATGGCCAGCCGGCCTGATTATCGGAGGAGTGTTGGCTTTCGCATTCGCCAGCTCCGATGCTGCATTGGCTCAAGTACGCTGGGAGATCCTCATCGGACTGTACATAATCCCAACGCTCATCTACGGCACCATGCTCTATCGGGCCCATTTCCCAGTATCTGATGCTGCAGTGGCCGGCGTATCAGTGAAGTCGATGCTCAAGGAATTTGCAGCTCCAGTGCTGCTGTTTCTTCTCCTATTACACGCGATGGTTGGCTATGTTGAGTTGGGTACCGACAGCTGGATCGTCAATATCATGCAGAACGTTATCCAGGGCCAAGCATTTCTGCTGTTCATCTACACATCAGCCTTGATGTTCGTACTGCGCTTCTTCGCCGGGCCGATCGTGCACCGTATCAACCCACTCGGGTTGTTGTTCGCCAGTTCGATGGTCGCGACGGCGGGCCTTCTAATGCTCGGGTCTTCCGCGACAGGGATCACGATCATTGTCGCCGCTACTGTTTACGGAGCAGGCAAGACTTTCTTCTGGCCCACCATGCTCGGTGTTGTGTCGGAGCAATTCCCTCGCGGTGGGGCACTAACACTAGGAGCGGTTGGTGGCATCGGAATGCTTTCGGCCGGCCTCCTCGGTGGACCCGGCATCGGCTACAAACAAGACTATTTCGCCACCCAGTATCTGCAGGAACAGCATCCGGCCCTGTACGAGGTGTACAAGGCACCGAGCGAGCGCGGTTTCTTGATGTTCCCAAGGATCACCGGCTTGGATGGTGCCAAGACCGGCGCTATTCTGGAGGCCAGCTCCGGGTCGTTAACCACGGTTGAAAACGAGTACAAGGGTGCCCTTATCCGTGCCTCGACCCACGGCGGCCAAATGGCCCTGAAGTGGACTGCCCTCGTGCCACTAATGATGACTCTCGGTTTCCTGGGGCTGATTGTTTATTTTCGGTCGCGCGGCGGCTATTCAGCAGTGAGCATCAACAACGATGGATCGGGTCTCAGTACACGCTGAACCAGGTCGCACCCCCGATCATCTCTGCACCGAGACGGCGGGAGCGAACGGTTGCGCGGCGTTGGCTGCCCACCATGCTCGCCACCCCGCGAGTGCCTCTTCTTTTGAGCCAGCATCACCCTCGGGATCGTAGCCGAATTCTTGCCCTGTAGCTTCGCGCAGCGCCATGATGCCTTCATGCTGGAGCAAAATGGGTTGGGAGGTTTCAAGGAGCTCAAGCATCGCCTCGATGCCGAGCGGCTCACGTCGATTGAGCAACCCTTGGCTAGCCCGCATCTTCACCCAAGGGTCCGGGGCGTGGAAAGCAATTTCGTCGAGCAACTCCGTGACACGCTCGTCATCCGCGATATTGCTAAGCGCACGCACGGCAGCCTCGCTCACTTCCACCTCGCCAGTGCTCATCATCAGATGAACTGATTCACCCACCGCCAACAAGCGTTCGACAGCGTCTCTGGGCGGATTGTCGGGTGAGTTCCCAAGCTGCATCAGTGCCTCTTTGGCGTCTTCCTGCAGCACCGTCGCTTCCGCTGAACCGGAAGTTTCAACCATCACTTCCTTCACGCCCTCATCCATGTCCCGCCCCGCAACAAAAAACGCCAACCAGAGCCCACCTACGATCGCCAGGGCGCCGATAGATACTTTGGTGACAGCCCATTGGATTTGTTCCGAACGGGCTAGGTAATGAACCGTACCAGCGAGAGTTAGAGCTAGCCCAAATGTGCAAACCACGGCGGGGCCGCTAGGAAAGTCATATTGGAAAGATAACGTCAAACCGACCATGCTAACCAACGTGCCGGCAGCCCACGCAATCGCCAGTCGGCCACCGATGCTTCGGCTGAACATCATCCCGATTACTGCCGGAATAACCAAAAACGAAAAAACCAGTAGTACCCCGGCGATCGAAACGCTCGATGTGATGACAAGCCCAAACGAGGCGTAAAAAAGGAAATCCCACCAGCGAACGTTCCAGCCTTCAGTTTCAGCGCGATCTGGGTCGAGTGTTATGGTCAAAAAACGATCACGAAAAACCCAATGGAAACCTCCGACCGCAGCATAGATAAGTGCCGTCTGCAAGATCTTGTCGCGGGGAACCCAGAGCAGCGCTCCGGTCAGCATAGCCTCGACCAACTCGGCACCCTGCGGAGCCCGGTCAGCAATCAGGATGGCCGTAGCCGATGCCACAGCAAAGGTAATACCGATGATCGCCTCTTGCGGAATCTTCTGCTCGCGGAGCCGCAAGACTGAGAAGATCGCTGCGCCGATAAGAGCAAACAGCAAAGAGTAGAAGTAAGCCTGGTTGCCACCCAACGGATAACCGAGCAGAAAGGCAAACGTTGCCCCCATGGCTGCAATTTGCGCCAGCGCAAGGTCGACGAAGATGACCCCACGCGAAACGACGTGCAAGCCGAGATAGGAATGAATACCGGTAAGTACCAAGCAGGCGACGAAAGGCCAAAACAGAACTTCGAGAGCTAGTTCCAAAAACTTGTCCTCGCTAGCAACCGGGGATAGCCGTTTTCAGCATTTCAATCCAAGTATCGATAAGCTCAGTGTACTCGTCGAGATCATCGGAGTCGGGATCTGTGTAGATGGGCACATACAGAAACCTTGTCCCGGTGCGTTCAGCTATCAATCTCGGGGTGCGCTCATTGAAGTAATTAGCAGTCCAAAGAGCTGGGATCTGATCACGTCGAATCAGGTCTATGAGGCTCGCAACGTGCGATGCGGAGGGAGGAATACCGGGTCGGCGTTCCACGTAGCTGGGTATTTCCATGGCGAAGCGATCGACAAAGTAGGCCCAATTCAGATGGTAAGCAATAATACGCTTGCCCCGAAGGCACTCGGCCGCAGCGAGCCATCCTCCCTGGCGATCTAAGAGCGGCATGCTACCGATCTCGGTGTCCTCAAGGAAGGTTCGCAACCGATTTGCCAACGCCAAATCGGCAAGTTTGTCCCCACCGACCAACTCGATGAGCCGCATACCAAACATGCGCTCGTAGATCTCCGCCTTGAAATTCTCGAAGCGCTGTTGATAGTAGGCAGCGTTGTCGCTGTCCACGTTTTGCAGCCCAACCTTGATATTGTCGGCAACGATGACCGCACGCAAAGGGTCTGTATGGACATGCGGATTGCCGAAGAGGTGAATATCACCACCAGCGCGGCTGGCATTTTCTGGTATCTCTAACATCGGAACACCAGTTGATACCGATACGTAGCCGATCTCACCTTCGCGGATCCGTGGGTTGCGCGCCTTGTCGATGACCGCAGGCATCCAGATCTCCAGATCGAGTCCAGTTGCCAGCAACAAGTCAGCGCGACTCAACATAATCGAGAAGCTCGGCTTCGCCTGGACAAAGTGGGCATCTTGGCGCGCAGCAGTGATCGATTCCACCGTTCCTTTGTCGCCAATGATTTCCGTGGCGATAGATTGATACGGCGTCAACGAAGCAACCACCTTGAGGCCGTTCTGTGGTACAGCACTACCGTCTGAAAAAGCAATCAACGAGACAACAACCAAAACCATCGCAATCTTGGCCACTGTGTTTCTTCCTTCTCCACCCATCAGTATTTCTCGTGCTTGTGTGGTCCGAGAGCCCAAGTCAACTGCACGTAGAACTTATGTTCGGGTTCTGGGATCTCAAGTTGCCGTGATCCATAACTGTACTGGAAACGAAAACGGGCCCACTCGCTCTGCCACCATTCGAAGTAGGGTGACGCGCCCCACAAGCTCTTTCCAGACTCCTCGGGAAGCTGCGTATAGTCACCTCGTAAACCGACAAACGCTCTCCGGTTCAGTTTGTAGACACCATACGTATAAGTGCCCCAGGAGTTGATAATGCCCTGATTGGTTGCTCGTCGTTGCCAGAGGAACTCACCGCGAAGCTCAAACCCGCGATACAGAGAGGTCGCTGGTGGCGCCCAATTAAAGTTCCAATCTGTACCGAAGACCTGGGTTCGGAAATCCTTCTCGAAATCAGCTTCGCCTATCCCCGAAGTGCCGCTGGCGGCAGACAAACCAATCTCAATATACGAGGCATCAGAGAGGTCAAAATAGTTGGTTTCGTGGACCAGGAAAACGGGCTGGTCGAAACCTTGCCCCGAGAACGAAACTTCGTTTGCGTCGTTTACTACCTGCACAATGACCTCGTTGTAACCACCGAGGAACGAGGGCGGAATCCATGACAACGACGTGCCCAAGCCGGTTAGGCCCTCTTCGCCCCAGATCGCAAGGTGAACGGCGGGTCTGTCCGCTTGTGGAAGCGAGTGATGGTGGTAGCGGTTAAGCTTGCCCCAGTCGAGACGCAGTTGCCCCGCTTTAATGCCAAGGCCTCCTGGCAGTGTGTTGTAGTCGATGTACGCCTCTTCGACCTTAAACTCACCTTCTTCCTGCACAACAAAGAACTTGGCGCTGGAGTAAGGATCTAGAGGCGCCTGAAACGATGCCTCGAACTCGTTGAAGCGGAATTGGTTAATTTCCTCATCTCCAGTGCGATCGGCGAAGACGGCGGACATGTCCCCGGTCACGGAGATCTCGGGATTCAATTGGTTAAGGTTTCGGGTTTGGCTCTGAAACCGTCTTCCTGCACCCTGGTTGGAACCTTGCCCACCAGCCCCTGTTGTCTCGGGCGTACCCTCCCCCAGTAGTTCTGCCAGCTCCCGCTCAAGCTCTGCGCGCTCTTCCTCGCTCATCGTTTCTCCAACGATTTCAGCGGCACCTTCCTCCGCCGTCACCGCCACATCCGGCGGTGTGCCCAACTGGGCGGCACGCAACTGTGCGATCTCAGCTTCGATCGTTGTGAGCCGCGCGCCATATTCGTTTCTTAGCTGTTCCAGCGCCTCCTCCAGGTCTGTAACCCGTCGGTTAAGCAATTCTTGTTGAGCGTCCTGTGAAGACAAAGGTATTGCCTCCACAGTGCTCGCAACTGACAACGAGAGCCCTCCTGCCGTGAGGGCGATGACAACAAATATATTCCACATGATTTCTTCCTCGCTTCGTTATTTCCGAAAGATGTTTCGGGAAATACCGTAACCACGACGCCGAGCCGGATGTCTCCGAGTTCGGGGTGCAACGGCCTACATCAAGGCGAAACTAAACAGCCTCGCCGCCCGGAGTTCGTTTGACTCCGTTAGGATGCCGAGGCAAACAGTGGGGGCCCTCTGTACGTCAGCGAAGGCGGAAGCGTAGGAAACGTCCGCTGGGTTTCAGACGGGGATGTGACCGCGATCTGAAGAACCAAGCACGACAGTGCCGGAACGGTTGCCAAAGAACCCCGTAGATGGAGCGCTTGGCAAATCGTGCAACTTTGATCGTTGCTCTCAGCGTGGGAGTGCACATTCAAAACCCCCGAGAACGCGGCGACTAGAAGAAACGCTGCAACGAGCGTCGTCGACAACCAAGTAGTTTTCTTCATGAATCCACCGATGATGCTGAGGTTTACTTCGATAGGTAAGGTTAGGCCTAGACGCAGATTGATGTCAATGACCACAGAACTGGTGCCCGGAATCGATGGTCATCGAATCTCGATTTCGACCAATTCGAGCGACGTGTCACCGGGATTTTCTAGCCTATGCTCAGTACCAGCTATATGAAACAACCAAGTGCCGTCGGCCACCTGAACCGTCACTACTGGCAGGGCATGTCGATGTAGGGTGCTCGATGCACCCGGCTCAAGGGTGCCCCGGAACGAACGAAACCAGTGATTGTCTATCTCGACCTCGAAGCCCGAAGGAAGCATGGCAATAGGTCTGGGTGAACGCACGGCAGAATCCGCCGATGGCCCGTGGCTACGGTTGATCACCGCGATTAGACGGAACAACCCGTCACCGACGTTGTTGACCCTGTGGGTAACCGGTCGGTCAGCATAGCGGATATTGCTAAATACCCTACCTGGCGAACTCACAAGCCCCTCCCCGGGCCCAACCCAGTCACGGCCCATAACCTGTGACCGCGTCCGCGAAGTGCCGATTGAGACATAGAAGATCGGGTCGGCATGGGTGTGATAGAGCGTTGTGTCCCCCGGCGGTATCTGCACGTCGAGGATGAATGCTACCTCGTCGTCTAAAACGAGTTGGTGTCGTGGCTCTTCCTGGACAGGGACTGCTTGCTGCAACACCAAACCTATTATTAAGCAACCAGTAGGTAACAAGCAGGAAGATGGCAATGTCATCACTGAAAAACAAACGCTGGGCACACGAGCAACGAACAAGCGTTATTGCGTGCCGTTAGGTTCGATCAGCAGGAAATACAGTTGTTATTGTTAATCGCTCCGAAGCGTTCAAGCAAAGCGATCGTCTCGGGGAATGGTTGGACCCGCTGCTGTGGGCCGTTCGCCATGTCAATCGTCGTTTGCCCTCGGCGACTAACAAACCTCGCATCTGCACCACGCTCAAGGAGAAACATGATCACTTCGTTGTCACCGCGCGATGCGGCGTTATGCATCGCTGAGAAACCATCGTGGGAACGCACGTTGACGTCCACGCCAAGTTCATCAACGAGGTACTCCACGGCGTTAAACCACCCTTCAGGCACGTGGCGATGCTGCTGGCCTACACGTGAAGTGCCAAAACCAACGCCCGTGGCAGCGTGCAACGGGTGAACAGCCGGGTCACCCGCCTTCGACGGCGGCAGCCCTGAGGGATCCGTCTCCTCTTCGGTATCCTCGGCGTCCTGCTGGCCCGGGAAAGGCTGGGTCCCGAAGTTCCGCCGAGTGCGGTTGCCGTAAGAGAGCGTTGAAATATTGGGGTCGGCACCAAACTCCACAAGGAGTTTCATTGCATCTACGTCCAGCGAATAGGCGGCGCGCCAAAACGTGGTGGCACCAGAAAAGTCGACGCCCATTCGTCCAGCATTGTAAGCCGCGTACCAAACGTGCGTCGTTGTGCGAGCGTTAACATCGGCTCCAGCTTCAAGCAAGAGCCTCATCAAGTCGAGGTACGAAATCTCCTGCTGCTCGTTTGCCGTCGGCTGCGGGTACCAGGTGCGCAGGTGCCATTCCTGATTGATCGCAGCGAATAGCGGTCCAACTCCGTCGTCACTCACATAATTCGGGTCGGCACCTCGAGCTAGGAGTTCTTTGGCAAGATCGTAATTCCCGTTGATTGTGGCTAGCAGAAGTGGGCTCGACTCATCGGCTGTACGATGATTGATGTCAGCACCTGCTTCTAGAAGCATCAATGCGGCTTCGGAACGACCGTCACGCACCGCGTAGTGAAGTGCAGTAAACGCACCCTGCGTACCGATTTGTTCGGTTCCCGAAAGCGCTCGCGGTGCATTAGGATCGCGCCTAGTCGGCCTGGGGCGGTTGCTACCACCTCCGCGGGTGCCGCGGGGGGTGCCAGCTGGGTCATCTGGGTCCGGTGGTGTGGTTGCGCCAGCAGCAGTCCCACCACTGGTCGGCGGATCGTCGGTCTTCTTCTCTGCAGACTTTTTACCATCGGCCGGTGGAATCTTTGTCTTCTCCGCAGCTTTCTTACCATCGGCCGGTGGATCGTCTGTCTTTTCCGGCGGATCGTCTGTCTTTGCCGCAGCTTTATTACTGTCTAGAGTGGGATCGGCGGAGGCTTGTGATCCGGCCGGGACGAAGCCATCGAAGCGTTCACGGAAGTCCGTACGTTCTTCCGGCGACTTCGCAGCATCTTTGATTCGGTTTCGCGTTGACCGCGCCGCACTATCTGCACGGGATTTTTCCGGATAATCGGTCACCCTCGTCACCGCTCCGACATCTGCACCAGCCGCCACCAGCGTCGCGATTGCCTCCAGCCGGTTATGCGCGGTGGCAAAGTGGAGCGGTGTACGTTCCAGGTACTGATCCCGCGCGTCCACATGGACACCAGCGCTAATCAAGGCACTAATCGACGCAAGCTGACCGGCCTGCGCAGCCAGGTGTAGCGGACTTACACCAGTGTCGGTAATCCGCTCCCCGTTACTGCCAGCCTCCAAAAGACGAGCCACAGCGTCACCATTGCCCTGCATAGCTGCTAGATGGAGTGGCGTATAACCGCCCAAGCGTGTCATCGGCTCCACCACGGCTCCGGCATATAGCAGAACCTCCATAGTGGTCACGTCGTCGGTCAGAGCCGACCAATGCAACGCGGTCATACCGTCGCCTTGGGCAGCGTTGACGTCAGCGCCTTCACGCAACAACGCGCGAACTGTATTGATGTCTTCACGCATCGCCGCGTCCGCAACCGGGGACTCAGCTGCTGAGGCAACCAATATCGCCGGTACCGAAAGGGCCATCAGCATTAAGATGGCGACAACGGTGGGCGCATTCAAGTGTAGACGGTTACGCATTGCTTGCCTCCCGGGTCAGTTAAGCGTTACCAGCTTCGGTGGGGGGTGCCGACAACGAGAAAATCCCGTTGCTATCACCGAAGCTCTTCAGATCGTCCATACCGAGCCTCTGCATAAGATCCAGCATCGCGTTCGCCATCGGGGTACCGTCATCAGCGTGGAGGTGCACACCACCATCCAATGCTCCACCAGCACCCCCCAGCATGATCAGCGGGCACCTGCGGTGGTTATGCAGGTTGCTGTCAGCCATCGGCGAACCGTAGACGATCACGGTGTTGTCGAGGAGACTGGTGTCCCCTTCCATCGTGTTCTGGAGCTTTTCCGCGAGGTACGGCAACAAGGAGACGTGATATTTATTGATCTCCGCGTAGTCCCGCACTCGGCCCTCACGTCCACCATGGTGCGAGGCTCCATGGAATCCAGCATCGACGCCGCTTTCGGGATACACCCTACTTGAGCCGTCGCGCCCAAACTTGAAGGAGAAGACGCGGGTAAGGTCTGCTTCAAAGGCCAACAACTGCAGGTCGAACATCAACTTGACGTGCTCATCAAACGAATCGGGCACGCCGGCAGGGGCCGAAGGCAGTTCGCGCTGCTCGCCGCTGTTGTTGCGCGCTTCGATCCGCTGGATGCGCTGTTCGATCTCCCGGATATTATTGACGTACTGGTCGAGACGTTGCTGGTCCACCGGACCTAGCTGGGTACGTAAGCCGGTCAGTTCCTCCATGACCCAATCGAGAATGCTGCTGTCGGTCTGGCGCAGTTGCGAGCGCCGTTCCGGCGTCCCGCCGGCACCGAACAGCTGCTCGAATACGGCGCGGGGGTCTCGGATCATCGGTAGCGGGTTGTCCGCTGCGGCCCAGCTGATTGTGTCGGTGTATACGCAAGCGTAACCGTAGGCACAACCACCGGCTTGATCGACCGGTTCGATAGAAAGCTGAAGCGATGGAATGGGGGTGTCGTTGCCGAAACGCTGCACGTATAACTGGTCCATCGACGGGCCTACGTACACGTCCGATCCCTGTGTCATCTTGGGGCGAGCCTGGGTCAAGAATACCGCGCTCGAACGGAAGTGGTCGCCACCGATATGCTCGGGGATAAAAGCCTCGGCCTGCTGGCAATCGGTGTTGCTGACAATTGTGAGGTAGTCCTTGAACTTGTCGAGCGGTGCCAAGCTCCCGGATGACAGGTCGAAGTTTCGACCAATTGCCTCAGGCGCCCAGAGGAACTCGGATGCGCCAAACTCATTACAGCCCGCCGCGCCGTGCACCTGCTCGATGCAGACCATCCGTGTGCGGCCAGCTGCCCTTCCCGCGGCAGTGCTGGCCCAAAGCTTACGTGCCGGAACCATCGCGTCGAGCAAGGGTACGCCAAGCGTCACACCCAGGCCGCGCAAGACCGTTCGACGTGAGATGTGTTTCTGCGAAATGTACATAACGGCGGTTCTCCGATTTGCGTTATCTAATAACTCGTTAGAACTGTTGTCCTCCAAGACCCATTTCTTCTGTCGTTTCCGCCCTCGCCATCCGGAACGAATCGCTGTTGACGATTCCAAGGATAAACGAAGAGATCCGATAATCGTTTGCTGTTGCCTCGCCAATAATCTCACGGACCCGCGGCATATCGTAGTACTCCACTCTGCGACCCATGGCATACGACATGAGGCTCGCGGTGAAGTGCGTGATGATGACGTCGGATCGTTTCAAGAGCGCCGCATTCAGGTCGGCGGGGCCGTTTAGTTCCGTACCGTCGTACATCACGGCCTCGGTATTGATCGGGACGCCGCGGTCCTTAATACGCCAGGCGCCGGTCACATCAAAATTGTCGAGCGATAAACCAAGTGGGTCGATCATGTTGTGGCACGAGCTACACGCCGGGTTGGAACGGTGCTCAGCTAACTGGTCAGCGACCGACTTAAATCGCCCATTTTCAGTTTGCCCGGTCTCCTCAAGGTCAGGGATGTCTGGCGGCGGTGGTGGCGGCGGGCTGCCAAGCAACACCTCCATCACCCATTTACCGCGCTTGACCGGTGAAGTACGGTTGGCTTCTGACGTCATCGTCAAGATACTGCCGTGTCCTAAAACACCTCGGCGACGGTCATCAGGATAATTCACCCTGCGAAACTCCGATCCCGTGACGCCGGGAATGCCGTAGTGACGCGCGAGGCGCTCGTTGGCAAACGTGTAGTCGGCAGTCAGCAATTCAAGTATGTTTCGATCCTCGGCCACTAAATGGGCAAATAACAACTCGGTCTCACGATGCATCGAGTTAGCCAGGATCTTGTCGTAGTACGGGAAGGACAACGCGTCCGGATCGACCAAGTCGAGGTCTTGTATCCGCAGCCACAGGCCGCCAAAGCGCGTGGCCAGAGACTCGGCGCGCGGGTCGGCAAGCATCCGGCGAACCTGCGCTTGAATAATTTCCGGGTCCGAGAGTTCACCGCGCGCCGCCAAGTCGATCAATTCCTGATCGGGAGACGTACTCCAAATGAAAAACGATAGCCTCGAGGCGAAGGCGATGTCGTTGACCGAGTAGATGCTACCCGGGGCGACCCCCGCAGGAGTCTCCTCCGTGCGAAAGACAAAGTACGGGCTGGTGAGGATCGCCTGTAGCGCCGTTCCGATACCACCCTCGAAACCACCGAAAACCGCCCCCTGATTGTAGAAGGCTGTCAGGCTGGCAATGTCGCTGTCGTCTACCGGCCGCCGGTAGGCCTGCGCGGCGAGGCGTGAAATGATGCTCTTGGCACAGGCCAGTTCCTCTTCGGCGGATGTCGGACGGCAGGTAAAAATCCGTCGTCGCGTCGGATTGTCGGAGACACCGGTAACACTGAACGGTCCGACGATGGATAAGTCACGCAGGTGGGTGAGCGTCTCGACACCGTAGCCGACGCCGATCTGCGTATCGGCCAGGGTGTTATCGATCGGCGTAACCAGGTCATCAATAGACAGACCTCCCTCATACTGGGCTAAGAACGCCGCTGCTACCGTATGCGCGCCGGCACGGACGTCGACCGGACCGACGGTAATCGTCAAACCAGTGGGATCCATCTCCGACAGCCAGCGGTCAATATCGAGGACACCTACTCGCTCGCCATCGATCGACACTTCAATTTGCTCGTCCAGGAGCGTGCGGCCGAACAATAATCCAGTGGGCTCACCATGCAGTAGCATCCGGAATTCGTACTTGCCATCAGCGGGGAAGTTGTGGACCACCGCGACGCCGCCGCGGGTGCCAAACGGTGCCCCGTCGACACGCTTTTTTTGCGACTGGGTCCGCGGCACGGGATAGACAGCCGAGTCAGGACCGGCGAAGGGATCACCGATGGCGGCACGACTGACATGGCCAGCGGCCCGCAGGTAGCCTTCCATCACTGTTGCTGAGGGCATCTGTACGTCAGCGATGTTGTCAAAGCTCGCGCTAATCGTGTCGGGCGGGAGAAACGTGCTGGGATCAATTTCGATGCCTAGCAGATCCCTGATCGCCATGACGTATTCGGCACGGTTGAGTCTCTGGAAAGTGCGCCTGCCAGGATTCGGGTTGCGCGCCGCGTGCTCGTCGATGCTCGTTTCAAGTGCCGTCGCCAAGGCATACTTGACAGCAGCGTCGGGCTGCTCCGCCTCCTTCGGCGGCATCATACCGACACGTAACTTTCGGATCATTTTTTCAGCAATTTCGGCGTTCTCGTAGGCATGTTCGGCATCGAATGACTCAAGCGACAAACCGCCCGTCAGCAACTGATCGTTGTG
>Ga0209752_1000777_pt1 | contig 15603 bp, 17 predicted proteins | sample METZYME_3_250m_FD_187548 | JGI IMG/M metagenome (GOLD analysis project Ga0209752, IMG submission 187548) | Marine microbial communities from oxygen minimum zone in mesopelagic equatorial Pacific - METZYME_3_250m (SPAdes) (version 2) | ecosystem: Environmental > Aquatic > Marine > Oceanic...
CCAGATAACATTAACCAAACCTAGAATTGCAAGCCCGCCTGCGAACCACCATACAGCATTAGGAAGAATTCCATAGTTAACCCTGATAATCCCATACACCCCTAGTTTCAATAATATCCCGGCCAGTATTACTGATATAGCAGTAGGCGCCTCAACGTGAACAAGTGGGAGCCAGGTGTGGAATGGGAACACTGGTACTTTAATTGCAAAACCAATAAAGAGTAATACCCAAATAACTTTTGCTGCGCTCATACCCCACCATAGTACACCATCTAATGCTTCTGGAGCTCTTTCCATTATTAGTAAAATATCAAAAGTCTTTCCACAGGTAAAATAAAGACCAAGTATACCAACCAGCATAAGAACTGATCCGAAAAGTGTATAAAGAAAAAATTTGATTGCGGCATACTCTCTCTGCGGTCCTCCCCACATACCTATTAGGAAATACATAGGCAGAAGCATAACCTCCCAAAATATATAAAAAAGGAAAAAATCTAAAGATAGAAAAACACCGACTACACCGGCATCTAACAATAGATATAGTGCAAAGTATCCTTTAACAGCCTTTTTAATATTCCAACTAACAAAAACGCATATAAAAAACAACATGGCCGTTAAGAGCACCATAGGAAGACTTAATCCATCCACACCCAGTATATAGGAAATGTTTAAAGAAGGTATCCACTCTAACCTTTCCATAAACTGCATTGAGCCATTTCCTGGTTCAAATTTTCTCCATAACAGAATAGCAATAATAAATTGTACACCTGTAAAACCAGCTGCTGTATATCGAATAATGTCTTCCTTATCTCTTGGTATAAATGCGACTACAATTGCACCAAGAATTGGCAGCCATATTAGTAAACTAAGAATATTGTCCATATCTATATCTCTTTAAACTCTATTAGTTAAAATGCCTGAATAATAATAATGACTAAAATACCGGCGACGACATAAAGCAAATAGTTTTGTAATCGTCCGGTCTGTATTTTTCTTAAGTTTTCTCCGGCAACGCCAGATATTCTTCCTAAGCCATCAACAAGACCTTGATCAATCCCATCATAATCAAATTTCCCGGATAGCTTACTTAATAGATTGGTTATACGACCAAATCCATTAATAAAATATTTGTCATAGAAATCCCAGTCTAGCCATGATACTGTCTCTGAGAGTTTTAAAAATGGCTGATATAAAAACCTGTTATAGTTCTCATCAAAATAAAATTTGTTCAGGCTCCAATCATATAAAAACCCAAATCTATCTGAAAGTTTTTTAGGGGATATAACATTTTTAACATACATAAGAAAGGCTAATAAAATACCAATAGTGGCTACGGCTATAGATAACCCCATAGCTAAATAGTGAGCATGGTGGGCATGCTCTGCTATCTCATTTGCAGTCATACTCCCTGGCACAGCAGAAGTTTGCGGCACAACTAAGTCTGTAAACCAGCCATGATCTGATATTGGATTAAAATAAGGAAGGGTATAAAAAATGAAGAAGCTAAGCGTTCCTAAAAGGACAATCGGACCAGTCATCTCTTTTGGAGACTCATGTATATCTTTAAATATATCTTTCATGCTAGGCTTACCATGAAATGTCATAAAAATTAAACGAAACATATAAAAAGCTGTTATCGCAGCCGCTCCAAATCCAAAAAGCGGGAGCAAAAAATGTTCTGGATGATGCTGGGCAAACGCAAGAGTGCCTGCTAAGATAGCATCCTTAGATAAAAATCCTGAAAATAAAGGCACCCCTGCAATCGCGAGCGTGCTTATTAACATAGACCAATAGGTGACCGGCATTTTCTCTTTAAAGCCACCCATGTTTCTCATATCCTGAGGATCTGTCTTTTCATCATGTACCTTATGCAGGGCATGGTGCATAGAGTGAATCACAGAACCGCTACAGTAAAACAAATTTGCCTTAAACATAGCGTGAGTAAGAAGATGAAAAAATGCGGCCGTGTAAACTCCAGTACCAACAGCTAAAATCATGTAACCAAGCTGACTTACGGTTGAGTATGCAAGAACTTTTTTTATATCATTTTGTGTAATAGCTATTAAAGCAGCCAGTATGGCGGTAATGCCACCCGTATAGGCAATGATAAGCAAAGCATCTGGGGTAAAAATTGGAAAAAGCCTTACCGACATATAGACGCCCGCTGCAACCATTGTGGCAGCATGCATTAAGGCAGAAACAGGCGTAGGTCCTTCCATAGCATCAGGAAGCCATATATGAAGTGGAAACTGTGATGATTTACCTACAGCACCCATAAATATTCCTAGACCAGCTAAAGTTAGGGTTAGTCCGGTAATTGTATCCCCGCCAGCGATAGAGTCAAATATTGGATCAAATGCAAAGGATCCCACAGCTGTGTATAATAACATTATGCCAATGAAAAACCCTATATCACCAACTCTATTTGTTAAAAATGCTTTCTTACTAGCATCTGCAGCACTATCTTTTTCGAACCAGTGCCCAATGAGTAAATATGAGCTTACACCAACGAGCTCCCAGGACATATACATGGAAATTAGATTATCAGCCAGAACGATCCCGTTCATTGAAAAAGTAAATAGTCCAAGGTATGCGAAATACCTGCTGTAACGAATATCACCTTCCATATATTTTAAAGAAAATATATGAGTACAGCTTGAGACCAATGTAACGATCAGAAGCATTATAACAGTAAGATTATCAACAAGAATACCTAGATCAATCTTAAACGCCTCTAGGTCAATCCATGAAAAACTAGCCCCATGACTAACTCCAGGATCATACTCTAGGATCATTTGAATAAACAAGTATAGTGCAAAGAAAAAAGTAGCAACAATAGATCCTACAGCTACCCAGTCACCTTGTCTTGGTAATTTTTTACCAAAGAATATTAAAATAATAAATGAAACAAGCGGTAAAAACAGAATTAATAGCGGCAATGTTATCATCATATTATCCATTATTGCCTTAGCTCCGCCGCATCATCTACATTAATTGAGTTCAAATTATTATATATATTAATTATTATAGCTAAGGCAACTGCAGCCTCTGCGGCAGCCAATACAATTACAAATAATCCGAAAATATGACCATCTAGATTCATACCGTTAAACTTTGAAAATGCTACAAAATTAATATTTGCAGCATTCAGTATTAGCTCCACACCCATTAAAACAGCAATCGCATTACGCCTTGTCATTACCCCAAAGACCCCAAGACAGAAAAGCATAGAAGAGATAAAAAGATAAGAATCAAGGCTGTGCATTAAGCATCTCCTCTTGAAAGAACAGCAGCCCCAATTAGAGCGCCAAGCAATAACAAGGAAATAATCTCAAAAGGAAGAAGATAGTCTGTAAGCAGAAGTATTCCAATCTCTCGCACCGTTCCACTTGGTTCTATAGCCTCACTGACAGCCCACGGTGCTTTTGATAATGCAATACTCAAAAATATAAAAAGCCATAGCGCGACCGCTCCACCAACACCCTGTTGCATACTTTTATGAGATATTCGAACTGATTTAATCTTGTTTGTTAACATAATCCCAAAGATAACCAAAACTAAAATTCCACCAACATAGACTAAAATCTGAATACCAGCAATAAAATCAGCCCATAAAAACACATAAATACCAGCCACACCAAACAGGGTAAACAAAAGAGCGACCGCAGAATAAATGAGCTGGTTGTTTAAAACAACAAACCCAGCAGAGATAATAGTAATCGCCGCAACAAACCAAAAAACAAGTTCCGCCATCTAACTAGGCTCCAACCTCTTGTTCTGCATTTATTTTTTCTAGCCCATCTTTAGTACCTTTTTTTGCAAACCTATAAATGAGATCACTACGATCTGGCTCAGAAAACTCATAATCGATAGGGTGTTTTTTAGCATTAGGTCCACCAGTCATGTATATGCACTCCTCCGGACAAGGATAGACGCACAGGTTACAGTAGCAACATTCAGACATGTCAATATCAAACCTGGTAACAACCAGCGCCTTCCTTGTTCCCTTGGCTGTTATCCCTTTGTGTTTTATTGCCTTTATATCTTCACCTCTTGCTGGTGCTTTTTCTGTTACAATTTTGATACAATCAACAGGACAAGCCCGTTCACATTTTAAGCAACCTATACAGTCATCCATATCAACATGCAGCCTGGAACGAATAACATTATAATTACTATGATCGAAGCCTATATTCCTCTCAGGCCTTGGCCATTTTTCTTCGGGATACTGGAGCGTAACATTATCATTTCTTGCTCGAAATAGATGCACAAGCGTGATCCCCATTCCCCCTAAAATAGAGCTTATACTCTCAAATATATCAGTAAAATATCTTTTCATAATTTTTTCCTTATTGGTTAAATATTACAGTCCATATGGCCACACCAAAAATATTAATCAGAGCTACTGGTAAGAATACTTTCCAGCAAACATTCATCAGCTGGTCAACCCTTAGTCTTGGCAGTGTCCAACGAAGCCATATCATAATAAAAATCAAGAAAAATGTTTTACTTATCATCCAGAAGACTCCCCAAGCTGGAGAGTCCATAAATCCAGAGATTGGACTGTGCCAACCGCCAAGAAAGCATGCTGCTGCAACCGCACTAACAACAAACATATTTGCATACTCACTCAAGAAGAAAAAAGCATAACGCATGCCTGAGTATTCTGTTGCAAAGCCGGCTACAAGTTCCGACTCTGACTCTGGAAGATCAAACGGAGTCCTATTCGTCTCAGCAATTGCACTAATAAAGTAAACGACAAAAGCAATGGGAACAAAAGGATTATCAAAAAAAATCCAGCTGAATATGCCTCCCGCCTGGTACCTGATTATATCTTGCATGTTTAATGTACCAGCAAGCATTATCACTACAATCAAAGAAAGACCTGCTGGTATCTCATAGCTAACGATCTGCGCTGCAGACCTCATACCACCATATAGAGACCATTTATTGTTTGATGACCAGCCAGCCAGAATCAAAGAGAGAACGGCAATCGATCCGACACCAAGTATGTAAAAAAGACCGATATTTAAGTCAGCTATGATAATTGACTCGCCAAATGGTAGTGCGACAAAGCTTATAAACGCGCCAATGAAAATCATAAAAGGAGCTAAAATAAATAAAGGTTTATCCGCACGAGATGGAATAATATCCTCTTTTAATAAAAGCTTGAGCGCATCAGCTATCGGCTGCAGCAAGCCCCATTTACCAGCGTGCAAACCAACTCCCTGTCCCATTGGTCCCACTTTGTCTTGGATGAATGATGAAATTTTTAGCTCTGCATAGATTACGATTAAGGCATAGATAGTAATAAATCCAAATAGCATTAAGCATGGAATGAGCATAGAAATAATTAAAACTGGTCCTGAACCTACAAGGTCTGCAAACAGCTCGCTTAAAAAATCAAATAAAAAATCAACAGTCATCGATCAATCTCTCCAAGGACAATATCTAAGCTCCCAAGAATACCTAGGACATCAGACATAAGCCAGCCAGCTCCAATCTCATTGAGCACCGAAAGAGCTGTAAACGCAGGAGAACGCATTTTTAATCTGTATGGGGTATCACTTCCATCACTCTCAATATAATAACCGAGGTCACCTCTTGGTGACTCAGTTCTTCGATAGATTGAGCCTTTTGGAGGCCTTATTTTTTTTGGCATTGCCTGATGAACATCACCGTCCTTTGGCAATTGATCGATCGCCTGCCTTACAATTTTTACACTTTCTCTTATTTCCTGAATTCTTACATAGAATCTGTCCCAGCAATCACCCACGGTACCTTTCATACCTTTACCAACAGGTACATTGAAATCAAAACGATCATATATAGAATATGGGTCATCTTTCCTCAAGTCCCATTTAACACCTGATCCTCGAAGATTTGGTCCCGTTACACCATAGCTTATTGCTACCTCAGCAGGCATTGTACCTATATCAGCTGTTCTCTCAACAAAAATTTTATTGTGCCCTAATAAATTTTCAAATTCATCTACTTTTGGCTCAAAATAATCAAGAAAATTTAGTGTTGCCTCGACAAATCCCGTCGGCAGGTCATGGCTCAAACCCCCAACCCACATATAGTTGTAAAGCAATCTCGCTCCACATGTCATCTCAAATATATCTAGAATTCTTTCTCTATCTCTTAGCATATGTAAAAACGGCGTGAAAGCTCCCAAATCTAATCCAAAAGCGCCAATGCCAAGTAAGTGGCTTGCGATTCTCTGCAATTCAGCCATAATAACTCTGATATATTCTACCCTATCATTAACCTTAATCTCCATCAGCTGTTCCATCGCAACGACATAACCAAAGTTCATCGTCATAGAGGCTAGATAGTCACACCGGTCTGTAAATGGGATAACTTGCTCATAGGTTACATTTTCACAGTGTTTTTCAAAGCATCGATGTAAATAACCCATATACGGAGTTATCTCTGATATTATCTCACCATCTGTTTTGACCTGCAGACGAAGAACACCATGAGTAGCAGGGTGCTGTGGTCCTATATTTAGAACCATTTCCTGTCCGTGTACTACTCCCATCCCTCTTTCACTTTCGGGACTACAATACCGTGATAAGTCTCTTGCTCTTCATAGTCCTTTCGCAAGGGCCATCCTTCCCAATCATCAGGAAGCAGAATACGCCTTAGATCTCTATGACCAATGAAATTTATTCCAAACATGTCATAGGTTTCTCTCTCAAACCAGTCAGCAACTCTCCAGACTTGCTCAACAGACGGAATATCAGGTTTTTCAGCAGATATTTTTATTCTAATTTCTACCTTATGAAGGTGCTTCATCGAGTGCAAATTATAACGTGATTCTAATACTCCTTCGCCCAGATCAATACCCGTGTTACACTGGAGAGAATCAAAGTATAATTTTTCATCAGACTTAAGCCATTTTGCAATCTTAAGCCAATTTTCAGGCTTTACCTGTATCCAATCGTCGTTTTGTTCCGCATCAATAGACTCTGGAAATTTTTCAGATATTTTTTGGCATACAGTCTGGTTGAAGTTTATTTTTTCTTCAACCTTAGACTCACTAGTATCATCCTCTTTTATTGAATCTTCATCATTGACCGCCTTAGCGCGTTTCGCCTTTACCAACGCAGCCTTTGCCTTTGACCTGGTTACACGATCTTCAATATTATTGATCGCATCCATTTCACCCTGAAGGGCTTTCTCAACCGCTTCAGAGATTATTTTTTCTTTATCTTCGTTCAACCTATTTTCCTAGTCAGAGGTCTTTCTTCTAAGATCTGTTCTTGAAGTTTTAGCAAACCCTCTATTAATGCCTCTGGCCTTGGTGGACAACCCGGTACATATACATCAACAGGGATGACAATATCGACCCCTTTTAATACATGGTAACCATGCTGCCAATACGGGCCTCCGCTTGTAGCGCATGACCCCATAGCAACAACATATTTTGGGTCCGCCATTTGCTCATAAAGTTTTTTTACGCGAAGTGCCATTTTCATTGTAACAGTACCGGCAACAATCATCACATCTGCCTGCCTTGGTGATGAACGCGGTATAATACCGATCCTCATAAGATCATGCCTACTCGCAGCCGCTGCCATCATTTCAATAGCACAGCACGCCGTCCCAAACTGAAAAAACCATGGAGAAGTCGCCCGAGACCAACTGAGCAGCTTATCTAGTTTTTCAACTATTATGTTGTCAGTAAATTTATTTTCTAATAGACCCATTTAATCCTCCGTAGTAGCCGTTAGGCTTTTGTAACGGCCTCCTCCATATTTTACTTTACGCTTTACCCAATCCAGATCCGATTTGACCCATACATAAGCCAGCCCTGCAATAAGAATTAGTAAAAAAATTCCCATTTCAATTAGTGCGAGTAAGCCCATTTCTTTAAAGACTACTGCCCATGGAAATAAGAAAACAACCTCAACGTCAAATATTAGAAATATTAAGGCGATGATATAAAATCTGATATTAAACTGCAACCATGCTGAGCCCTCTGCCTCTTCACCGCATTCGTATGTATCCAGTTTATCTTTTGTCTTGTTTGATGGGGCTATCAGCCAGCTGATCACAAGCGGTATTGCGACCATGACAATGCCAAGCATTACTGCAAAAAAGACAGTTCCGAAATCTCTATACATTTATAAATAAAGTTGTCTATATGAGGGTGGAATTTAGAAGATTGTGTTTTCCTTAGTCAATCTAAACTTAGGAAATAAATACTCAATTATTATTAATCATAATATGAGGTTAAATTTTCGTATAATAAATAAAAATTTTAATATATGATTAATAATCTAATGGCATCAACAATCCCCTTGCTCCCTAAATGGTTTGTAAGGTTTTTTTCAAGTCCGTATGTTGCTGGAGAAACGATAGAAAAAGCACTCGGTCATGTAAAAAATATAAATAATAAGGGTTTTTCAGCTACGATTGATATACTAGGTGAACACGTATTAGATACTGAAACTTCCTATTTAATCACTGCTGACTATTGTGAACTATATGAAAAAATCAATCAAATGTCTCTTGACTGCAACCTGTCAATAAAACCAACACATCTTGGGCTTGATCTTTCGTTTGATACCGCTTTAAAAAACTTTGAAACAATAATCAACAAAGCGAAAGAAAATTCAAATTTTCTTCGTCTTGACATGGAAAATTCAGCTCAGACTGATGACACATTCAAAATATATAATTATTGTAAAAATCAATATGCAGAGGTTGGCATTGTCTTTCAGGCTTACCTAAAAAGAAGCATTGAAGATATGGGGCGTCTAGCAAGGCATGGTTTTAATGCGCGAATATGCAAAGGTATCTATAAAGAAAACTCAACTATCGCATACCATGATCCAGATGAAATCAGAAATAACTATCTGAGTCTGGTCGAAATAATGATACAAAAAAAAGCGTATGCTTGTTATGCTACACACGATCAATATTTGATTGATAGAATCATAGAAATAATAAAAAATCGAAAATTAAGTAATGATCAATTTGAATTTCAGGTGTTGTATGGCGTGCCCATGAGTGGAAGACTGGAAGAGATGGTTCATAGTGGATATAAAGTTAGAGTATATGTTCCTTTTGGATCTGAGTGGTATGAATACTCGCTAAGAAGGCTTAAAGAGAACCCTGATATTGCGGGCTATGTAATAAAAAACATTTTTTCAAAAAATTCTTATTAATTAGAAATTCCTCTTGTCCCCCAGCCCATTTTAGTTCTAAGAGTTTGAAAATAATCATTATCTGAAAAGTCAATTAATCCAATTTCAAAATCTGAGTTTGTGATCAAAACAGTATCATCAGGACTAAGCAGTTCATGCAATTGTCCATCTGTGATAAACATAATATTCTGATTATAAGATGAAAAATTAATTTTTATAGTAGACTTGGCTGAAACTACTAAAGGTCTAGAATTAAGGGTATGTGCAGAGATTGGAGTAATTACAAAGCTGTCTACGTCTGGAGAAATAATTGGCCCGCCCGAGGATAATGAATAAGCAGTAGAGCCTGTAGGCGTGGCAATAATCAACCCATCGGCCTTGTACTCTGAGACTCGATTATCATCAACATAAACCTCTGCGGTCAGCATACGATGTGACTCACCATTACTTACCACAAAATCATTAAGACCATATTGGGTTAGGCTAGAGCCATTCTTTAATATTGATGCCTTAACCATAGATCTTTTTTCTACTGAAAATTTTCCTTCTGCAACTTGATCTAAGCGTTGAAAAATATTTTCTAGAGTCACTTTCGCTAAAAATCCAAGATCACCTAAGTGAATACCAAGAATTGGAGTTCCCCTATGTTCAACCGCTCGAGCACAACTAAGAAACGTGCCGTCACCTCCAAGAACCAACATAAAATCCAACTCTGAGATCTTATTTTTTGAATCAATTATCGGTTGATTGAATTTGTTCGCTCTAGTGTCTGATAATATTTTTTCAGTTAAAAATAATTCAATGTTTTTGCTTTCAGCCCATCTGATGATTTCTGGAAGGATATCCCAAAAAGCATCTTTTTCAATATTGCCCCAGACACCAAAAGTTTTTGGTAGGCTCATTCTAGCTCTTCACTATCTAATTCACTATCTGACTCATCTATAAGCGTTTTTACCCTTGCTTCTGCTTGATCTAACTTCTCTTTACCATCTTTAATTAGATTCATCCCTTTTTCAAAAAGCTCCATACTTTTCTCCAAAGAAATATCTCCAGAATCCATTTTATGAACAATTTTTTCTAGCTCATCAAAAATTTTTTCGTATGAATCTGCTGATTTATTTTTATTCATTTTCTAATCTAACAATTTATAATTTTATTTCTGATATTTTTTCAGCTTCTAATGAGCCGTCGCCAGTTTTTAGATAAAACTTATCACCCTCTAACAACGTTTTGGATGAACGAATTATTTGATTTGTATTTTTAGTAATTGCTAGAGAATAACCTCTGTCTAGTACTTGTTTTGGGCCCAAGCTATTAAGGTGTTTCTCATAGCCAATTAATTGGCTATCGCCACTTTCCAACTTTTCAATAATTAATTTTGTGATTGTATTATAAGAATGGCTTAGCCATTTTTTATTAAATGTAATTTTATTTAGAGGCTGTAACATACTAAGTCTATCGCTAGCATTATCTACTTTTAAATATTCAGATTTTATCATACTAATAACTGAACTAATCATCTTATTGTTTAAACTTTCAAATCTTTGAAGTATTTCGTCTTTACTTATACATATTATTTCTGCCGCAACAGAGGGTGTCGCCGCTCTCACATCTGCGACAAAGTCTGCTATTGTATAATCAGTTTCATGCCCAACAGCCGATATTATAGGAGTCTTACAGTTAAATATTGTTCTTGCTAAAACTTCTTCATTAAAAGCCCACAAATCCTCAATTGAACCACCACCTCTACCAATGATTATTGTATCAATATTGTAATTATTTGATAATTCCATTATCCCATCAGAAATATCTTCGGCGGCACCTGTCCCTTGAACCCGTGCTGGACGAACTATAATATTTACAAATGGTGATCTTCTCTTTAAAACATGAATAATGTCTCTTAAGGCAGCCCCTTCACCTGAGGTTATAATACCAACTGATCTTGGTATTGAATTAAGAGGCATCTTATGTTCTAATGAAAAAATCCCTTCATCCTCTAGTTTACTTTTTAGCGCTTCAAAAGCCTGATATAATGCTCCAATACCAGCGACTTGTAATTTTTCTACAACAAACTGCATTTGTCCTCTAGACTCAAATATTGATAATACGCCATAAACCATAATGCGCATTCCATCTTCCAATTTAAATCGCAGAAACTTGTTTGAATGTTGAAACATAGCACACCTAATCTCAGACAAACTATCTTTCAAGGTAAAATATATATGGCCTGAAGAGTGATAGTGAACATTAGAAGTCTCACCATCCACCCAGATATTTTTAAATGATAACTCTAAAATCTGTCGAGTCTTAGAAATGAGATCTGATACTGAATAGTGTGATTTAGTCACCGTATTGGGAACCCCCAGACAGATAGAATATGGATAAAATTAACTAGAAAATAAACTTGTACTTATTATACGTTTTTCTTTTTATGTCGGTTTGCACGCAATCGCTTTTTTCTTTTGTGCGTATTCATTTTTCGCTTTTTTCGTTTTTTACCGCAGGGCATAATTTCCTCTATTATTTTTTAGTTAACTCGTTTACGCGAGATCGCATAATCTTACTTGGTTTGAACGTAGGAACAAATCTTTCAGGCAGATATATTGCATCACCCGTGCCAGGATTCCTAGCTTTTTTAGGCATTCGATGTTTTACACCAAATGTACCAAAGCCTCTTAGCTCAACTCTGTTATTCGAAGCTAGAGAGTCTATAATTGTTTTCATTACCCCATTCATTACTACCTCTGTTTCAACCTTGGTAAGACCAGTCGCTTCAGAGACAATATCGACAATATTTTGCTTTGTCATTTTTTTATCCTTCCTTGACCCATATTTTAAGTTTTTGACCAGGATAGATTAGGCTCGAGCCATATTTTAACCCATTCCATCTCCTTATTTTACTTGCTTTTGATTTATAGTCTTCGGCGATTTGACCTAGCGTATCACCTCTTTTAACCTTATAGGTTACTTTATAATGACCCGCCGGACCTCCGTTATCCTTTGTTCCCCAGGTTCTTAGTACGCCTCCTTTAAGTGGAACTTTCAACTTGTTTCCAACTTTAATTTTATGACGGTTTCGTATCTTGTTTACTGCTGCTATATCATGAATTGAGGCACCATATTTTTTTGATATTGTCCATAGACTTTCACCATATCTAACTCGATGAACAATGAACTGAGGAGCAAATCTTTCAGATTCAGGAATAGAGTTCCATCTTGCTAAGAACTGTTCTTTTTTTCCTTTTGGCAGCTTTAACAGGTAGGGATTATCCGCCGGAGTAGCAGACTGTCTTAGTTCAGGGTTATACTTGCGCAATGTTTTAACCTTGATCCCAGCGACTCTAGAAAGAACTGCGAGGTCAGCACTGTGTTCTAACACTACTTCTTCATAAGAGAATGGCTTTACTTTAGGAATAGTAAAACCATATTTCTCCGGATCCTTTGTAATTATTGCTGCAGCAAGGTAGTAAGGTATATAATTTCTTGACTCTCTTGGGAGCGAGTGCATTTGCCAAAAGTCATAGGTTTGATGCAGCTTAGAAGCTCTGGAGATTCTCCCTGAACCACAATTATATGCTGCAAGAGCCAAGTACCAATTATCAAACTGTTCATTTAAATCCTTTAAATATTCGCAGGCCGCGTGCGTTGCCTTAATTGGATCACGTCTTTCGTCAATATACCAATCCCTTTTCAGACCGTAATTTTTTCCCGTTGAATAAATAAATTGCCACATGCCTGATGCGTTAGCACGACTATATGCCTTTGGATTTAGTCCAGATTCGATCATTGCTAGAACCATTAGCTCCTCAGGCATTTCATGTTTCTTAAGAATTGGAAGGATCAAGTCTTTATATTCTACATATCTCTTCATCCAAATAGCAAACTGCTTTCTCCCTTTTGCTGTAGTAAAATATGTAATGAACTGGTCTACCTGTTTATTCCTGACTAACGGTATGTGACCATCCCTGTCATCAACCACAACATATTTTGTCTTACCCATTTCTATTTCCAGCGGGTCTAACGCTTCAGTTATGTCACGACGAAATCTTTCTGCTGTGACAGGTGCGTCCGAGGAACGGATTGTGCCTAACTTATGTGTATAAATATCAAGAAATGATTTCTCAAATCGTTCAAATTCTTCCTGATCTTCCTGGTTCATGTCTCCTATCTGATCAGCCTCCATTAGTAAATCATAGATTCTACTAAGATTATAAATAACCTCTAATGTATCAAGATGATGATCGGCTATAAGGACTTCAGAAAGTAATACTTTTACATCATGTAATATTTCAGGGAACCTATTTCGACTGTCATCTAAATTAATTTTTTGGTTACTATTTGTAGTCGTTGCATTATTTCCTGAAAATTGATCATTTTGAGATAGTAGAATGGTTTGACTAGAAAATAGTATTATTAATATTAGGGGTAAAATGCCTGTAAATATCGGTTTCATAATGATTTGCGGAGATTATTGTTGCTAAAATTATAATTCTTACACAAGCTGAGCAAGGTATTATCGTTTTTGTAATTTTATAATTGAGCTAGTACTATACCCTGCAGTTAGGGGTATAATTTTCACTTTCCCACCATTTGAAATAACCTCTTTAGCTCCAATGATGGTGGTATCATTATAATCACCACCTTTGACTAATACATTTGGCACAATTGTTTTAATCAAGTCTTGTGGAGTCTCACTATCAAAAATGATTACATAGTTAACATAGTTAAGTTTTAACAGATTTTTAGATCTAATTTTTTCATTCTCAATAGGTCTCTCTTTTCCTTTTATTTTTCTTACAGAACTATCTGAATTTAATCCTACAATAAGTATATCTCCATATGTTGATGCCTTACTCAATAAATCTAGATGTCCTTTATGCAATAGGTCAAAGCAACCATTTGTAAATACAATGTTAGTATTTTTTTTTCGCCATTCAATTGTATACTGACTAATACTATTTATTTCTAATAGGCTCATATAATAGATATTAGTTAAGAATAATCATTTTTTAGTTCTTTAACTCTATCACAAACTATATTTGCCAAAATTTTTCGATCTTTTTCAGAGTAACCCTTTGTATCAATTGGATTACCAACTTTAATTATAAGCAAGTTATTTATAAATGACTTGGAGCCTTTTTTCAATGAGTCAAACGTACCAATGATAGCTACTGGAGCTATTGGTGATTTTGTTTCAATTCCTAAGCTGAGTCCACCAGACTTAAATTGTTTTATCTGCCCATCTTTTGTCCTAGACCCTTCAGGAAATAATAAAATAGAACGAGGTCTTTTTAATAGAGAATTCTTTATACTTTTTATTGATAACATAGCATTCTCGTGTTTGCTTCTATCAACGAATACATGTCCTGCCATTTGCATTGCCCAACCTAAAAATGGAATCCACTTCAATTCTATTTTTGAAATTGGGACTATCCAGAATGGAATAAAACCAAGCATAAGCGGTATATCTAGGCTAGAAGAGTGATTAGCTGCAAAAATGTAGTTCTTTGAACTATCTAAATTTTCAAGACCAATTATTTTTATTTTTATCCCAGCAGATAAAAATATGATCCTAGCCCAATATCTCACAATTTTACTTAATATTTTCCCTCTAGTAAAATCAAAAGGAAAAACTACCATCATCATAATACCAAAAAAAATGGTCCAAAAAACAGTTACAAATACTAACCAAGAAAAATACAATTATGATATTTCTTTTATTCCAATGAAATCAGCAGCAGAATCAGAAAATTCTATCCTTCCATCTTCAGTTTGATATGTTTCTAGAAGAGCAACCATAAGCCTAGGAGTTGCTAATCCTGAACCATTCAATGTGTGGAGAAGATCAACTTTTTTATCTTCTTCTCTTCTATATCTTATTTTCCCTCTTCTTGCCTGGAAATCTTCAAAGTTACTGCAGGATGAAACCTCAAGCCATTTTTTCTCTCCAGGTGACCATATTTCAATATCATAACACTTTGCTGCTGCAAAGCTTAAATCACCTGTGCATAACTCAACCACTCTATATGTGATCCCGAGTTTTTGAAGTATTGATTCCGCTTGAAGCGTTAATTCTTCCAATGATTTGTAAGAATCAACAGGCTTAACGAATTTTACCATTTCTACTTTATTAAACTGATGAAGCCTTAATAGGCCCCGTGTATCTTTACCATAGGAGCCAGATTCTCTTCGAAAACATGGTGAATATGCGACATAATTAATTGGAAGCTCAGTCTCTGAGATTATTTCATTTCTATGCACATTTGTTATTGGAACCTCTGCTGTCGGCGCTAAATAAAGTTCATCTAAGTCTGTTAAATACATGTCGTCTTTAAATTTTGGTAGCTGGCCTGTTGTTTTCATTGATTCTTCAAGCATTAGCACAGGCGGAAACATTTCAGTGAAATTATAATCATTTACATGGTGATCAATCATACTATTAATT
>Ga0209752_1000782_pt1 | contig 15587 bp, 16 predicted proteins | sample METZYME_3_250m_FD_187548 | JGI IMG/M metagenome (GOLD analysis project Ga0209752, IMG submission 187548) | Marine microbial communities from oxygen minimum zone in mesopelagic equatorial Pacific - METZYME_3_250m (SPAdes) (version 2) | ecosystem: Environmental > Aquatic > Marine > Oceanic...
CGGGATGAGTTCAGATTGGTCGATGAGGCGTCTGCGGTCGTCCGGGTGCGTACCGAGGTGGTGCAGCGCCCAGGAGACCAGGGAGGTTGTCGTGTCGAGGCCCCCGGCGACCAGGTTCCACATGATGTCGAGGATCCGCGTGTCGTCGAGCGGTTCGCCGAGGACGTGTCCCGTGACGAGCGCCGTGGTGATGTCGTCGGCGGGGTTCGACCGGCGGTGGTCGGCGAACCCGAGGAGCTCTTCGACCATCTCATGGCGGCGCCCCACCGCTTCCTCCAGGAACCCCTATTCCGGCCAGCGAGAAGGTGGAGCATGCATTCTTGGCAGGGACTCCCGCCACGGTTGCAGGCAAGTTGGAAGAACTGCGGGACATCGGCGTCCGCAACGTACTTCTGAATCCCAATGTAGGCCAAATAGCGCCTGACAAAGTAGATAGATCTTTACGGCTGTTCGGCGAGAAGGTCATGCCCGGATTCAAAGAACACTAGTGGCCGCTCAAAACCCATTCGACCTCACAGGCAAGGTAGCTGTCGTGACCGGCGGTAACGGTGGGCTCGGATTAGGTATCGCCATGGGTCTGGCGGGAGCTGGCGCCAACATAGTGGTGGCCGCCCGCAGCGTCGAGAAGACCGCACAGGCACTGGAAGACATCCGCGCCTTGGGAGTGGAAGCCCACGGGATCAATGTTGACGTCACTAAGGAGCCGGCAATCCAGCGCATGGTCACCAACACCCTTGACCACATGGGCCGCCTGGACATCCTAGTGAACAACTCCGGAATCGCCATAAGAACGCTACCGGAGGATCTGACCGCCCCACAGTGGGATTCGGTGGTGGATGTGAACCTAAGAGCAGCGTTCCTCACTTCCCGTGAGGCCTACGCTCAGATGATCAGCGTTGGTGGCGGCAAGATTATAAACGTGGGCTCTATGTATTCTATATTCGGTAGCGACTGGGGCGCACCATACGCCGCCAGCAAGGGAGGCCTGGTTCAACTGACCAAGAGTCTAGCAGTGGCCTGGGCCAAGGACAACATCCAGGTCAACGCCGTCCTACCGGGCTGGTTCGTAACCGACCTGACCCGTGGCATCCCCAACTCCGACCTCAACCGCTATGACAACATCAGCCGACGCATCCCCATCGGCCGCTGGGGCGAACCCTCTGAATTGGGCGGCGCCGCCGTCTTCCTCGCCAGCTCGGCCTCAGACTACGTCACGGGTTCCACGTTGGCTGTTGACGGTGGGTATTCCTCGGCGTAATGCTGGCCCTGGTAATCTCATCTCTGAGGCAGAACCATGACTATCAAACACCCTGAATTCCTGGGGGAGACCGACTGGCTTGCCGCGCATCTGAACGACGCCGACATCCGAGTGTTCGACTGCACCGCCTTCAACCGGCCCGATGGTAGTGGCGGCATCCGTGCGGAGAGTGGGCGTAACGCTTGGGAAAAAGAACACATCCCCGGCTCGGGTCACGCCGACCTAGTTAATGACCTATCCGACAAAGATGCCCGGTTCCGGTACATGCTGCCGCCGGTAGAGCAATTCGCGAAGGCCTTCTCAGGCTACGGTGTGGGAGCAGGAACACGGGCTGTCTTGTACGATTCCACGTCCGGGTCTTGGGCGACCCGGATCTGGTGGATGTTGCGGGCGTTCGGGTTCGACAGCGCCTGTGTCCTGAACGGCGGGCTGCACAAATGGAAGCTGGAGGGCAGGCCTGTAGATACTGCCCCGTCGGCTTATCCTGCAGCCATCTTCTTGGCCAAGCCCAGGGCTGGCCTCATGGCGAGCAAGGATGAAGTTTTAGCCGCGCTAAACCAGGGATCAACATGCGTGCTGAACGCCCTCAGTAAAGAGCAGCACCTTGGGACCGGCGGCGCCGACTACGGGAGGCTAGGCAGGATCGCCGGAAGCGTCAATGTTCCGGCCGGTGACCTGCATGATCCCAAGACCCATGCCTACCTACCGGCCGAGCGGTTGGCGGAAAGATTCGCCAATGTAGGCGCTAATGTTGCGGAACGAATCATAACCTACTGCGGAGGCGGCATCGCAGCCAGCAACGACGCCTTTATCTTGACTTTGCTCGGGTATGAAAATGTGGCGGTCTACGACGCTTCGATGTCCGAATGGGCGTCCGATCCATCGCTTCCCATGCAGACCGGCTAGCCTACCTTACCGCCCCTCAAAGAACCGGCGGGGATTACCAACCATGATCTGGTTGATGGACTCGTCAGAAACCCCCATATCCCTCAGCTTGGGCAGTACGTTTCGGGTGATGAAGTTGTATCCGTCTGGGTTGTACTTGATGCGCTCTTCCTGCACGGCGACGCCGTACCTGGCCTTGGGCACCGAATGGTCATGGGAGAGCATGATTCGACTGGTGTGACCGGCGTCGATAAGTTGTTTGGTCAGTTCGGTCCGCTCTTCCCAGTAAGGAGTACCCGGACGACGGCCGCCGGGGAAGCGGTCCAGACCCAGCCAGACACCCTTCTCCAGAAGGCCAGTTAGATAGCCAAGGTCGGTGTCGTCGTTGCTGTGACCAATGTATACCTTTCTCATATCCACTCCTTCCTGCTGGAGGATGCGGACCTGCTCCTCCCCCACCCGGTCCGGCGACCAGGTGTGGGTGGAGATGGGAGTACCGGTGCGGACGGAAGCCTGACCGGCGGCCCGGAGCACTATTTCCTGTGGCCGCGTCACCCCTCCCTCGTCACTGGCCACCTTGATTATGCCCGCTTTTATCCCGGTCTCCTCGATTCCCTGCTCGATCTCCCTGACATAGAGGTCGGCGATAACCTCGGGCGACAGGTCGGCGAACGGGCGGGGCACCGCCAAGTGGTTACCAGTGGCGGCGACTATGTGCACGCCGGTGGTCCGGGAGACTTCCCTCATCATCTCGACGTCCCGTCCCAGGTCGATGGTAGTCACATCGATGATGGTGCGGAGGCCTTCGCGGAAAGCTTCGTTCAGCGTGGCGTTGGCCTGCTCGATGACCCCTGCACGGTCGATCAGCTCGGGAAAGGTCTTCAGGATGCCGGCGGCGTTGGTGGCCAGGTGCTCGTGGCTCAATGTAAAGCCTAATTCAGACGTATCCACCGGTCCCAATACTGTATTTACGGTTGACATGGTTGTTGCCCCTTCAAGTTGCTGCCCAGATATTCTAATACGTAACCGGCACATCCAGGGCATGTAACGGCACTTCCCTATCCATTGCAGAGGAGGTTTGCCTCAATACCCGAATTCTGAGGAACGCCATAGACTGACTAAGAATCTGCCAATCCGGACTTTGCCAGACCCTTCGCTACACTCAGGGTGACATGTGGGTGGCGGCGTTCAAGCCAAGAGCTGGGCGAAACCAGTACATGAGGGATGCTCTCCACCGAGACAAAAACGATATCACCAACCCACGCTATAATTTGCACGCTAAAAACAACACCATGAGGTTCCCATGAAATATGACGTAATCATCGTTGGCGCAGGTTCCGCCGGCTGCGTCCTGGCCAACCGGCTATCCGAAGACTCCCAGCGCTCGGTGCTCCTCCTGGACGCCGGGCCCGATTATCCCGACATGGACCTGATGCCGGATGAGATCAAGCACGACCTAAACCAGCGGGCCTCAGAGGCCGACGCCTCCCACAACTGGTCCTTTGAAGGCACCACCGACCCTCAAGGCAGCCGGACCGCTTCAGTAGCCCGGGGTAAGGTCTTTGGCGGCACCAGCGCCATCAACCACCAGATATTTCTCCGGGGTCTGCCGGGAGATTTCGACCACTGGGCTGAGTTGGGCAACGACGAATGGTCCTACACAAACGTGCTGCCTTACTTCCGGAAGCTGGAGACCGACCTAGACATCGCCGGTGATTTCCACGGGACGACCGGACCGATAACTCTGACCCGGCACAAGCCGGAGGACTGGCTGCCCTTGCAGCGCATCTTCCACTCGGCCTGCCTGGCCGCCGGCTACCGGGACGATCCGGACATGAATGACCCCGAAGGCGAGGGGGTCGGCGCTATCCCGCTTAACAACGTCGACGGCATCCGGGTTAGCACCGCCATCGGGTACATCAACCCCTGCCGGAACCGACTCAACCTGACTATCAAGCCCAACGTGACTGCACACCGGGTTATCTTCCAAGGAAACCGCGCCGTAGGAGTCCAGGTCGAGAGTGGCGGCGAGATGTTCGAATTGTCCGGTGAGACCATCATCCTTAGCGCCGGGGCCATCGCTTCTCCTCAGCTACTGATGCTCTCGGGCGTGGGGCCCATCGAGATTCTTCACCGGTTGCAGATACCGATTATCCACGAGTCGCCGGGAGTGGGCCGCGGTATGAAGAACCATCCAGCGGTCTCGCTGCGGTACAAGCCAGTGAACGGCTACTCGCTGGAGCCCGGTTCACCAAGGAACCAGCTGGGTCTGCGGTTCACCGCCGAAGGCTCCACGTTCAAGAACGACATCCAAGTCCAAACGCTCACCTCCGGCCCCCTAGGACACGAGACCGACGAGATAAGGGTGGGCTGCCGCTTGGAGTTTCCCCAAGGGTCGGGCGAACTGACCATCACCGCCGCCGACGCCAACGTTCAACCCAGGCTGGACTACCAGTTCCTGGTACACCCGTCCGACAGGGTACGGCTGCGCAAGGCAGTCCGTGAATGCGCCCAGTTATTCGAGGACCCCGGCTTCCAAGCTGTGATCGACAGCCGGATCTCCCCCACGGCTCAGGAGATCGCCTCCGATGAACGGCTGGACGGTTGGATCGCCAGTACCCTTTCCATCGCCGGCCACACCTGCCGTACCTGCAAGATGGGCCCTGAGTCGGACCCTGAGGCAGTGGTGGACCAGTTCTGCCGGGTATACGGAGTGGAGGGACTGAGGGTGATTGACGCATCGGTGATGCCGGAGATCACAACAGCCAATACCAATGCCTCGACCATCATGATCGCCGAGCGGGCATCAGTGTTCATCACTGAGCACCCTTAACATGTTCAGCGCTCTGTCTAATCCCATAATGTGACGCATGTATGCACCTATCCACTACGCCGGGACCGCCGACGGGGTTGGCATCGCGCCGTGTACGATAGTAGGATCGATCAGAAGATCGCCGAGGAGCTGATCATCGGCCTCCAAACCGTCAGCACCCACGTCGGCGACATCCCCAACAAGACCGGCGCGGCCAACAAGACCGAGGCAGTGGACTACGCCAATCAGCCTGGTTTGGTAGAGGCGAATTCAGAAGGCGGAGAACAAAGTCCAAGCTGAAGTAGCGGCCCGTATGTTAGGCGTAGATTAACGCTAGTTGATCGCCACTTGACGATAGGAGACCCCGGCCTGCGGGTCCAAGTCCACCACCGTCACCTCTCCAGCACCGGGGCTTCCGATGGGGCCCAGGGGGCATCCCGAGTAGACCGCGGTCACGTTTCCCTGGGAGACGTCCACGTGGCGGTCCCAGTGTCCCAGTGCCAGGTAGTGGCAGCCTGCATCGGCGACTTCTTGGGGGTAGATTGGGGATGACCGTTGGTCACGGTCCTCCTCGTAGTGAAAATGGCCGTGGGCCAATGCCACCAACCAATTGTTCTCGAACGGCGACGGCATCCCTTCCAGTGGCTTGAAGGCAGGGGTGTGCAATGGCATTGCCCGCCCCCAGAGATCTATGCCCATCCCGGGAAAGGACAGCAGCTCCCCTTCGGTCCCTTTCAAGACAAAAAGATTGTCCGGCGCGTTTTTGAAGGGCTCACGGTGGTAAACAGAACTCTCATGAATCAGGTCGTGGTTGCCTGGTAGAACCACCGCCGGCGTCTGCAACCGGCCCATCTCGCCAAGGAACCACTCCAGCACACCGTCCGAGACGCGCTCGTTATCGAAGATATCGCCCACTAGGAGCAACATATCGCCCCCGTTACCGGACACTGCGTCCACAACCGCAGTCATCGCGTCGGCAGACTGGGGATGACCGGAGACGTCGCCCAAATGGGTATCGGATGTGTGGATCAGGCGCAGCTTTTCAGAAGGCATATTCTTGACTAAGGATATAGGGTGCTCGTAACAGGACACGAGGCCGCATGCCTCTGCTCCCTTAGCCGCTGATAACTCCTCGTTTCTTTAGGTCGGCAATCTTCTCTGCGGAATAGCCCACCTCGCCCAAGATCTCTTCGTTGTGCTGGCCTAGCATTGGCGGCACCCGGCGGATGGTGGCTGGCGAGTCGGTCAGCTTCAATGGGGAGTTGGGGAATTTAAGGTTTGGGACTTTAGGGTGATCCACTTCCGCAATCATGTTGCGGGCCAATACCTGTGGGTTGGAGACCACGTCCGAGACAGTATTGATTGGGCCGCAGGGCACGCCGGCCTTAACGATTAGTTCGACCCAGTGGTCGGTGGTGTTGGTCGCGAATATCATGTTAAGTTCTCCCACACACTCCGCCCGGTGCTCCACGCGGCCGGTGTTGGTGGAATAGCGAGGGTCCTCCAGCATGGCGTCCTGACCGATCGCTCGGGCCATGCGCTCCCACAATCCCTGGTTGGCGCACCCGATGATGAACTGGCCGTTGGACGAATTGAAACTCTGATACGGCACTAGGCTTGGGTGGCCTGAGCCCATGCGTTTGGGCTCAACTCCGGTGCCCATGAACCCTGTAGCGTGGTAGCTGAGGGCCGCCACCTGGCCATCCAACAGCGCCGACTCCACCCACTGCCCTTTGCCGGTCTGGTCCCGTTGCCGGAGGGCGGTAAGGATCGTGCCATAGGCCATCATCCCAGTGAAAAGGTCCACCAGGGAGAACCCGATCCGCAGCGGCGAACCTTCAGGTTCGCCGGTCAGACTCATCAGGCCGCTATAGGCCTGTATCAACAGGTCGTAGCCAGGCATGTCGGACATGGGGCCCGTGCGCCCATATCCGGAGATGGAGCAATAAACCACGCCCGGATTTGTCTTCTTGATATCTTCGTACCCGAGACCCAATCGGTCCAATGTTCCAGCCCTGAAGCTCTCGATCATGACGTCGGCGTCGGCGGCCAGGTCCCGGACTATCTTGAGGCCCTCGGGTTCTTTCAGGTTGATCCCAAGGCTGCGTTTGTTGCGGTTGAAGGTGAGGAACTGGGTGCTCTCACCGTTCACGAACGGGGTCCAATGGCGTGTTTCGTCACCACCGGTCGGTTCTTCAATCTTGACCACCTCGGCGCCCATGTCACCCATGAGCATGGTGCAGAAGGGACCGGCCAATGTGCGGGTCAGGTCAACAACCTTGATCTTGTCTAACGCCGCAGCCATATCATTTCTCCCGGATTATCAGTCTACCTTGGGTGTTCAGGCGTGCGAGCACGCCGGGGCGATTATAGCATGTGCTCAACCGCGACCCATTCAATGTCCGTCTGGGACGCCATCGTTGACCTCAATGAGCGGCGGGTGCTAGCGTAAACGCGAAATGACCCAACAACCGCCAAAGATAATAATCCTGGGCGGGATCAACATGGACCTGGTCACTTTCTCTTCCCGATTCCCCCGGCCAGGCGAGACTGTGGTCGGCAGCCGCTTCCTCACCTACACAGGGGGCAAGGGCGCCAACCAGTCAGTGGTCGCCGCCCGCATGGGCGCCAAGTCCGCCATGGTGGGTCGGGTCGGTGGGGATATCTTCGGCCCCCAGCTGCTGGACGGTCTGGCGGCGGCGGGAGTGGACATCTCCGGCGTCGGCGTCAACCCAGATGAAAGCTCAGGAATCGCGGTAATCAGCGTCGATGAGACGGCGCAGAACTCCATCACCCAAATCCTAGGGGCCAACGACACCTGCGGCCCGCACCAAGCGGCGGCGGTGAAGCTGGCCCTGCCCGGCGCGGCGGCCCTGTTGTTGCAACTGGAGGTCTCTATCGAGCTATCGTTGGAGGTGGCGAGGGAGGCCAGAGACCAAGGTGTGTCCGTGATGTTGGATCCCGGACCAGTCAGGCCCGTGCCAGCGGAACTCTTGAAGCTCTGCTGCGTGATAACCCCCAACGAGACCGAAGCCCAGGCGATGGTGAATTTTCCGGTTACTGGGCCTGAGTCAGCAGCCAAGGCCGCGGATGCGCTATTGGAGATGGGCGTTGGCACGGCGGTCATCAAATTGGGTTCTCAGGGTGCGTATTTCGCTAGCCGAAACAGCCGAGGAATGATTCTTCCCTTCGAGGTGGATGCAGTGGACTCGGTTGCGGCAGGGGACGCCTTCAATGGCGCGCTCGCAGTGTCGCTGGCAGAGGGCAGAGCCTTGGAGGAAGCGGTGACCATTGCCTGCGCAGCCGGGGCGTTGGCAGTGACCCGCACGGGCGCTCAAGACTCCATGCCCAAGCGCAGCCTCGTCGAAGAGTTGTTGCGAAATCAGCGTCCCTGAAATCGCCTGGCTAGATAGGCTGCCGGGGAGACCAGCAGGGCGCCGGCCCAGACCAGCACCGCCAGGGTGAAGACCCACCAGTAGGGCGGCCAATTGATTCCGGCCGCGATCCCCAAACAGCCAATCAATGCCGCCAAAGACACGGTTTTCACTTGGCAGCTGCGGGCCAGTCTTCCAGCCTGGGCATCTACCACAGCCACATAAGCGATCACTAGGGCCAGCGCTGTAAGGATGGCCGTGCTCTTCCAGAAGGCATCGGAGTTAGGTGTCCCCCAGATTCCAATCAGAAGCAGCAGCAGGGCCGTGACGGCGGCGGCCAATGCCACTCTGGACACGTGCGAATCTGCCCTCTGGTCCGCCACCCAAGCCGGTCCCAAACTGCAGAAGCAATACCCCTCAAACACCAGGGCCGTGAGCAGGAAGCGCCCCCTGGTCTTGGTGTACTCTCCCAGCACCACCATGACGATGACGATCAGCACAGCCAAGACGGACGCCGCCACAAGCCCAATCGCGAATGGTTTGGGTTTCATAAAACGCCTGAGTTTAAACCTGAAACGTGGAATGATCTGACCCTACTCTCCGGCAACCGGCCGGGATTTTTGGGATATCCAGATACCTGCTTGTGCACCGGTGCAACTGGGCCAGGGGATATTATAATCAGCGGAGATGGCATCTAAGCAAAGACACAATCGATAATAAGCGTGTTTTCTTGAACCTAGAGGATAGATACTGCCCCTCCTGCACTGCCGCCCTGGAGACCAAAGAAGTCTTTGGTCATGAGCGACCGGTGTGCCCGGACTGCGCCCGCGTGATTTTCTACGACCCAAAGGTGGCGGTCATATGCATCGTAGCTCGCGACGGCAGGGTGCTGATGATCCGCCGGGGCACCGAACAAGGGTACGGTCGCTGGGGGCTTCCTGGCGGCTACGTAGACCGGGGCGAAGTGGTGGAACAGGCCGCGGCCAGGGAGGTCTGGGAAGAAACGGGGCTGCGCGTTGAGCCCGGAGAACTGATCGGCCTGTTTTCCGAGGAGGGCGACCCGGTCATAGTCGCTGTGTATAGTTCACAGGAGACCGGGGGCGCGTTGGAGGCGGGACCGGAGGCGCTGGAAGTGGGTTTCTTCGACATCGACAACCTCCCCGAACTGGCCTTCCCCAGAGACCGGAACGTGTTGGCCAAATGGAAAACTAATCAATGCCCCTAAAGGCCGATGATGCTGAAAAAGGAACGCCGCCGGGCAGGATCAACCAGGCGGCGCGCTGAAAAAGCGGGCGTTATGTCGATACGATATGTCAAGCAATCCCTTCAGTCACGGTCAAGGCAGAGCAGACCGGAGGAGCCCATACCGTTTCTAGAAGAGGTTCCAGCCACGATTAGCGCACGGTCGCGATAACTTCAACCTCGATGCGAAAAACGGGGTCGGCCAGCCCAGAGCAAAGGATCAGAGTGCTCACTGGCAGGTCTCCATCGGGGACAAATTTCGACTTGATTATCCGGTATTGCGGTATATCTTCCCGGTGGGTCATAAACACATTCATCTTCATAATGTGGTTCATGTCGCTGCCCACGGACTCCAGCGCCGCCTGCACGTTCTTGAACGCCTGCTCGGCCTGAGCGCTAAAGTCGCCCTCTCCAATAGTTTCCCCTTTGTTGTTTCTGGAGAGTTGTCCTGCCACGTAGACGGTTGTTCCGTCCTTGACTACATGGCTGTATCCCGGCGGATTGGCCAGCGCTGGTGGGTTGCTTCTTTCGATGGTCATTGCTAACTCCTTAGGGTTTGCTTTTCTTTGCCCGGCCTAGTCCTTGAAGATGATGTACACCGCCTCCGATGGGGTCAAGTCCAGGTGGGCGTGGCCCTTGCCGGTTACGTCGTCCATGAGCCGCATGTCCCCCGCCCGAAACAACTGCTTGGAGCCGTCGCTGGTGGTGATCTCGACTTCGCCGGAAAGGTGGATGATCAGCCGGCGTTCCGGAAGGGGGTGTAGTGGCATATCTCTGGTGCCCTCAAATTCCTGCACCTTGACCTCGCTGATGTTGGTCAGTGCGCCCAACTCCGGGTGGCCCTCCAAGCGTAGTTCCTCGATATGGCTTTCGCCGTCGCTCCCCGCAAAAACTCGATACATTCCCATGGTTCCTCTCCGTACAGCGTCGCAAGTTTGATTTGTTTCTGGGTTTGGCCCTAGGCCGATCTATTATGCCAGGTGTTTTACGGGCTGCCGGCAGACCGGCCTCCGTCCACCATGTACACACCGCCAGTGCAATAGCTGCTGTCGTCGCTGGCGAGGAATAGCATCAACTTCGCCACCTCTTCTGGGTCGCCATAGCGTTGCAGGGGGATGCGCGCCGAATAGGCTTGCTTAGTCCGCTCCACCGTTACCTCTGAATCGTCGGCCGCCGCGACTCTCATCTCCTCAAGCGACCGCATCATCCGGGTCTCAATGGGGGCGGGATTGACGGTATTGACCCTAATTCCCAGATGGGCACACTCCAACGCTGCCGTGCGCATCATGCCAATCACCGCATGCTTGCTTGTGGTGTATGCCGACATTCCCGCGGTCCCTCCGATGCCGGCGGTGGATGAGGTGATCACGATGCTGCCGCCTCCTCGTTGGCGCATGGCAGGAATCACGTATCTGAGACCCAGCCAGACACCTCGCACGTTGACCGCCATAACCTGGTCGAATATGTCAACGGGATAGTCGGGTATCGGAGAGACGATGCCTTCGACTCCGGCGTTTGCCATATATACGTCAACCCCACCCCAGCGTTCTATGGCCGCGTTGACATAGCTTTGGGCCTGTTCCGGTTGAGTAACATCGGCTACCGCATAACTTGCTACGTCTTCACCCAGGGAACTCACAACGCTTTGGAGAGCTTCTTCCTCTCGGTCAACCAATACGACCCGTGCGCCTTCGCTGGTAAATAGCCGTGCGACCGCCTGTCCGATCCCTCCGGCGCCACCCGTGATCAGGGCGACTTTCTGTGATAGCCGTACCATGTTTCACTTCCTAATGGGGTTGGAGGCCATCTATCGGGCCTCTTGGCTGCGTTATTATGCCAGGTCAAGCAGCTATTTGGATAACGCTTAGTGCCCCGCCCCATGAACCATCAAAGGGGTTGGAACGCCGTTCCTCTCCGAGGGACCGCTGGCATGCAGGTTCGACCCGTCACTATTCCAGATAAGGCTCATATTATCGGCGACCGGTGGATCAGTCACAATAGATTTTTTAATCTGCCTGATCTATGGCTGCCAGATAGCGCCCACGGTTGACAAGGCCCTCCGGTCTGCGCAAAATGGCTCAAACCTAGACTAGAGCCCCAAAAGATTTGCCCGGAGGGATATGGATATGCCAGGAAAGACTTTGATCTATGTCGGCGCGGAAGCAGACGGTCTCTACCGCAAAGAGGAATCGGACGGCAAATGGGAGAAGTTGGCCAAGGGGATGCCCCCATCCGCCCAGGTTCGAGCCATCGCCATTCACCCCAACGACGCCAAAACCATTTTCGTGGGCACCCAGCGGGGCGTCTACCGCACCAAGGACGGAGGAGACAGCTTTGAGCGCATGAATATGGCCGAGGGCCGCCACGTGTGGGCCATCAAGTTCCACCCTAGCGACCCTAAGACCTTGTTCTTAGGCACGGAGGGCAGCGAGGTATACAAGTCCACCGACAGCGGTGAGAACTGGGACCATCTAGCCACTATCGTTAACCAAGATTCGGTCCAGATGGCCTTCGCCACCCGCATCCTAGGCATCGGCATCGAAGCCAAGAACCCCGACCAGATGTATGCGGCTCTCGAAGTTGGAGGGGCGGCCCACAGCTCCGACGGCGGCAAGTCTTGGACCATCGTTAACAAGGAGTTCGACGGCGACGTCGACCTCATGGACCTGCACGGTGTCACGGTGGGCGCCGCCGACTCTTCCGCAGTGTTCATCTCCAACCGCACCGGGGTCTGGCGGAGCCGCGACCGGGGCGTCAACTGGGCCAACCTGGACTTCCCCAAGTTCACCGACATCTTCTATTCCAGGGGCGTGGAATCGGCACCCAACGACCCCGACACACTCTACGCCTGCGTAGGCCTGAATTTCGGAAGCAAGCAGGGTGGTGTCATGCGCTCCACCGACCAGGGCGACACGTGGGAACGCTTCGACAAGGGCATCCGCCCGACCAGCACCACTTTCGGTGTGGCCATCAACGAACATGCTCCGGAGCAAGTTTACTTCTGTACCCGTGATGGAGAGGTTTATGGCACTCGTGACGGCGGCGAGTCTTGGTCTTCCCACGCACTTCCGGAGATGGCCGGCAACGTCAAGGCCATCGCCTGCGCTTCAGCCTAGGCAGGTTGCTCCAGCCCGATTCGGACTGAGGTTACCTGAGGGTTAATCATCGCCGCCAAAACAATGGACGTAGTGGCGGCAGTCACGGAGCTGTCGCCACAGATCAAGGCCGCTAAGGGTCATATCAATGGGCATTACGCACTGCCCAATTCACAAATCCAGGCAATGGCCCAGGCCAACCTGTTCAAATCGTATGTGCACAAGTCGATCGGAAGACTGGAGATCGATGCAATAGCGGCCTTCCGCGCTGTCCAAGGTGGACGGATCGGTGGGCTAGTTGTCCTTTGTGGCCAGCGCCATCTCCATGTATTCCGCCCGGATACCTGCCAAATTGGGCCAAGAGTCGTTCGGCCAACTCCAGGATATCAGGGCCACCGGACCGCACTCCAACTTCCAGTACTGCGGGCAACCGCATCTGGGATTGTCGGCGCGGGCTTCTGATTGGTCGGCGGGACCCAGCCGCAACCAATCAAAAAACCCGCAACAACCAACCCTCCCCAACGCTACCAAACCCCATCCGAACAAAACTCCGGTGCGCGGCTTAGGGACGGACCCAGGTTTCAGACCAGGCGAGGCAGGCAGAGCTGCTGTCCTTGTCGCCACGTCGGTCAGTTACCACTCTGCCCGACGCCACTTCGCCATTGATGGTCAACTGGGCCTTTCTGGAGGGGATAAAACAGCTATACACACCGTGAGGCCTTCCGGCTGCGCTGCCCGCGGGAACCACCAGCATGTAGGGCTCCATAAAGTCGTACCAGCTCATGGCGATCTCGTCTTCGTCGCTGATGATCGTCTCGGTCCAGAAAGAGCTGGGGTCGCCCTTCTTGCTGAATTCGGCCTCAATAACCTGTAAGTTCTCATCGGCGAAATCAGCGTAGAGAAATGTTTCAATCTCTTCTTGAAGCCAACGGGAGAGAGCGATATTATCCGAATATATCCTTACTTGGTCATCCGTGAGTTCACTCTGCAGGAAAAGAACATGCCCTGGCCCCCCGGGAGACCACAACACCCGCCAATGGCTAGCTCTGGTTGTTTGGGCCTCTCCCGACTGTTCAGTGAGCCGGATGAACGAGTTTTCGCCAGTGAGGCGAATCTTGTTAGGGTCTGTGGGGTTGGTCGTCGCCATGATTGGGTCTCCTTCGAAATTCTGTTGATCCGATGGGTTATGACTGAGAGTGGCGACATATTAGCACTCAAAATGGTTGCGGGCTAGCTGGTTTGTTCTGTTGGGAGTCGGTTGCGCCTATCCGCCACAACACGCATTTGTAGAATAAAAAAAGCGGACACCCAACTGATGGGTAGCCGCTTTTTCGATCCACTTGGCTATGCAGAACTAACTAGTTCTTGGCAGGGAACCAGTCCTGCTTCCAAGGGAAGTCGCCGTTGGCGTCGTCGTAGGCAGGTCCGCCGGCGTCCACCCGGTCCCGGTAGGGACTAGTGATGGGCTCGGAGTAGGGATATATCCCGCCCTCGTAGACCTCGGGGCCCTTCTTAAAGTGCTTGGCCTGCTCAGTGGTCTCAACGAAAGGAGCGTTGATGTCATAGAGCTGGTCCACGGTCTTGGGCCGGGGGCCGGCCTTGGAGACGTGGCCATAGAGTTCGCGGCCCATGATCCGCTCGGCGGTCCAGACGCAGTCTATCAACTTATCGATGTCCACGCCGGTGGGGATCCCCATGTCATCCATCATGTGGAGCAGGTCCTCGGTTGGGGCCATACCGGTTGCGCGCCCGTTGCCGCAGTAGGGGCAGCCGCCGAACCCACCGATGGTGCCGTCTAGTTCCAGGGTGTCGTCGGGTCCCAAGGCCTTCATGGCGGCGTAGGCGGACGCGATGGCCATGTTCCGGCCATTATGTAGATGCAAGCGGATGTGGTTGATCTCAGGCCACATCTCCTTTACCCGGTAAACACTCTCTTCAACCTTTGCCGGCGTGCAATGGCTCATGGGGTCGCCCATTGAGGCGCTACGCACCTCGATACCGACCTCGTCCCACATGCTGTGCTGCCGCTCAAGCATGGTCATTAGGTTGTCGACCGGGAACTCACCCATGAAGTTGGAACCCCAACTGGCGTTGGTCCCAATGCCGGCCTCTTTGATGTTCAGCTCTTGGGCTTGGGCGATGACCTGGGGCCAGCGCTCCATCTCCTGCATCTGGGACCGGTTGGTGTTGCGCCGGACGAACACGTCGCACATATGAACGTTCAGGCGAGGGAAGGCGTCGCGCTCGATCGTCAAAGGGGGCGAGTAGGCCCTGGCACGTTCCACTCCACGGGAGTTCAGCGCCAATGCGGTATAGGTGACACCGGGCTTAGGCTTGAACTTGGTTACTATCTCATCGATACGCTCCATCTGAGGAGTCCACTTGGGGCTCACGAAGGAACCAACAACGATCTGCTGAAGGCCGGTCTCCGACAGCATGTCCAACAGTTCAACCTTATCTTCGACTGAGATATTTTGGTCTTCAATCTGCATGCCTTCTCGCATGCCCTCTTCCTTATATTTAACCTTCGGCCAATCTGGCATCGGGGCCTCCTTACTTCGGACGTTTGTGAATCGGCTATGTTCTACGGTTAATCAACAGCGCCTGGCCGTGCCCGGCGCTTGGGTTTCGAATCACCCTTCACGGGTGTTTCCAGCTGGCCGGATTGTATGGCGGCCACCGATTCATGTCAAGAATTCACTGGTCAGAAAAGCGGTTGGTCATACCTGAAAGATGTCGCCAAACGAGTGATATTGACACCTATTCCACGCCCCTCCTATAATTCCTTATGCACTCGAAGAACGGGTGACACCGTTAACAACCGAATCATCTAGGCACGTAGGGGAGCTCGGTTTAGCCGGGCTGAGAGGGCGGCCTTCAATGCCACCGACCCTTGCGAACCTGATCTGGGTAATGCCAGC
>Ga0209752_1000784_pt1 | contig 15574 bp, 14 predicted proteins | sample METZYME_3_250m_FD_187548 | JGI IMG/M metagenome (GOLD analysis project Ga0209752, IMG submission 187548) | Marine microbial communities from oxygen minimum zone in mesopelagic equatorial Pacific - METZYME_3_250m (SPAdes) (version 2) | ecosystem: Environmental > Aquatic > Marine > Oceanic...
TGTGCGCTTACATGAACAGTGACTTTCTTCTTCGTCCCACACTCCAGACACCTAGCTCGTATGTTCTTGGCCTGCCTAGTCGCGGTAAGAGCAGATGATTTCGCTGATCGCGGCGATTTGTTTTCAGGTGTTGCGTCCATGTCTCGCCCTGCGGTTTCGCTGCCGCTACTCCCCTACTGTCACCTGGCTTTAGGCGCCCGCTTCTGATCCTAACGGCGCTGCCCACCGTATCTTGAGGACACTTAGAACAAGGACTCAGGTTCAACTACGGGTGGTCGGTGTTGCAGGTGCGACAAAACCATTGAGGGCTATCGAATTCGATGCAACAACCGCGCACGCGGATTTCTCCTCGGCCGATTTGAGCAAAAAGATCTTCATCTGGAAAAACAAGCCCGTAAATATATGAGCCGAAGGTCGTTCCTGAACACGACAAACATCGAATCGGTGGATTCTCTTGTTCTTCTTCAAAATCTTCGAAGTCTTCTTCGAGTTCTTCAACACTCATGAGGCTGGTCTCTTAGGTATTTCAACTTCTTCGAGGTCTTTTCTGATGCCGTAGGGGTTTGCACGAGACTTTCGCACAAATACGTCACGGTCGCGGAGTTCCTTAATCAATTGGTGCCATTCGTATCCGGGGTAGTGCTCAGCAGCAAAGTCGTTGTGTAAGCCCCGAAATACGGGGATCCAATGGCCATAGTGGGTGATTTGTTCAACATCAGCCCGAGTCAGCACGATCTTTTCTTCTCGCGAGCTCACGACACTTCCACTCTTTGAATGGTCTCGGGCACTACGGACCAGCCGTCGACGGTGTAGGTAAACCCAAAGTGTTCGTCTCCTGACAAATCCATCATTTCAGTGACAACAAGAGGACCCTCGACGTTGTCTGGCGCATCCTCATAACCGGGGTGCACACGGGCCCTCACATACAGTCCATCGAGGTGTTCCCACCCCTGATTAATCAATCTGTCTTCGCTCATGTCCCTAACTTTAAAGGGAGGGTGGGACACTCAAAACGGGAGCAAAGCCCAGAAATCAAGGCTTTTATAGGACTCCCACCTCAAAAGAAACCAAGAAATAACGGTCACTTGTGAAACAAACCGACGGGGGTTCGTGTTTGGTTCAAGTATCTCTAGTCGGAAATGACGTAAATTCAATTCCGCTAAAGTCGTTCCGGTGGCTCAATCAAAGATCTCAGGTACGGCGGTCACGATCGAACAGGCTCGCGGCGAGGAAGACCGATGACCCCTTCACTAGACCGCATCGTCGATGCCCACTACTGGGGTCAACACGGCTTCCCCCACGAGGAGATGCGTGAGCTCCGCGAGACGAAGCCGGTGTGGCGGTACGAAGGCGGTGTTGTCGATCCTTTTTGGCTGCTCACGCGTCGAGAACACATTGCAGAGGTGTCGCGTGACTCGGAGCTGTGGACCAGCACCAAGAGAGTCACCGTCGAACAGCCTCGCGGCGAGCCGGCCCCAATCCGCTCCATCGTGCACATGGATCCGCCTGAACACGGAAAGTATCGGACGATCCTCCAGTCGTGGCTGGGTCCGGCGAACGTGCGTCGGCTGGAAGGGCGACTCGCAGCGATTTCAGCAGAGTTGGTCGATGAGCTCAGCGAGAGGGACGAGGCGGACTTCGTGGAAGAGATTGCTGCGATCCACCCTGTCCGTATGCTCTGCGAACTACTTGGCATCCCACGGTCGCAGGAACAGCAGGTTCTCCGGTTGGCCAAGCTGATATTCGCGGGCAGCGACCCTGAACTCGCCGAAGGCGATCGGGCGACCCGTTTCGGGGAGGTCCTCGCGTTCTGCAAGGACCTCACATCGACGCGTCAGGCTCGCCCTACCGATGATCTGGCAAGTGCCATCGCCAACGCCACGATCGACGATGAACCAATCGGCATGTTCGAGGTGATCTCGAACCTGCTCGTCCTGCTGGGCGCGGGCCACGACACAACGGCGAGTGCTATCAGCGGCGGCCTGCTCGCTCTCATACAGCACCCTCGCGAACTCGAGAAGTTGAGGTCCGACCCGTCTCTGGTTCCAACCGCAGCCGAAGAGATCATCCGTTGGGTCACACCCACCACGAACTTCATGCGAACGGCGACAGCCGATGTCGAGCTCGGTGGCGCGAAGATCGCCAAAGGCGACGACGTCTACCTCTCCTATGCGTCAGCCAATCGTGACGAGAGCGTTTTCGACGCCCCATTCGAGTTTCGCGTCGACCGTCACCCCAACCCTCACCTGGGATTCGGGATCGGAACCCACGGTTGCATCGGACAGGTGCTGGCGCGTCTCGAGGTGCGCACCCTGCTCGATGCGTTGGTGCCGCGACTTCAGAGTTGGGAGCTCGTGAACGAGCCGGTGTGGGTGCAGGCGATCTGGGTGTCGTCGCTGAAACGGTTGCAGGTCCGATACGAGGTGAGCGCCGCGTGAGTACGCACGAGAACGCAACCAAGCTGGTCCACGGAACATTCTCCAAGGTCGCTGACCACCGCCAGGTCGACACCGACAGAGACCTACCGATGAGCGTGCCAGGCGACTTCGAGGTGGCCGTTGTCGGTGATGTCGTAATCACCCGACCTGTCTCCCAGCTCACCGATCCAAAGGTACAAGCCGCCTTGGAACCTGTTCGCAGCGCAGACTTTGCAATCGCCAACCTTGAACAGACCATCGCCAACTGGCGCGAGTTCGAGGGCCACCACTACGGCATCCCATCCTTTCTCGTCATGGCGGACCCGGCAGTAGCCGACGATCTCGCAGAGATCGGCTTCGACGTCATGTCCCGCGCCAACAACCGTCTCTCCGACTTTGGACCAGAGGGCAACCGGCAGACCGATGCCCATCTTCGTCGGGTGGGGATCGTGCCTGTCGGCTATGGCGAGCATCTCGCGGAAGCACGCGCACCCGCGTACGCAGACGTCGCCAACGGCCGAGTTGGGGTCGTCAGCCTCACATCGAGCGCCAATCACGGCCACGATCGGGTCTTTGGAGCGGGGGCCCGCATCGCGAACTCGAACGGGCGACCTGGCGCCAACAACATCCGCGTTTCGCGCACTGTCAAGCTGCCAACCGAATCCTGGGAACGCCTTAGACAATTCGCACTGGAGCACGACTACGCGTTCCCGGGACCATTCGTGGTCCAGCCGACCGTCATGGTGTTCGAAGACCGGTTCCAGCTCCACGACACCTGGTACGAAAAGGGCGATGAGCCGGGGTACTCCTACCGCATCCACCCCGACGACCTATCAGACGTACTCCGCAGCACCAGGAATGCGGCCCTTTTCTCGAATTACACAATCGTCACTATCCACGCCCATCAGTGGACGATCGATCCCTCCAACCCGCAGGGAGGGCTCAGCGGAGAGACACCCCACCCGCCCGACTTCTTGATCGAGCTCGCCCACGATGCGATCGACAACGGCGCCGATCTCTTCTTCGTTCATGGACCTTTCGACTTCCGCGCCATCGAGATCTATCAGGGCAAGCCGATTTTCTACGGGATCGGGTGCTTCCTGCGACAGGCCTATATGCAGGAACTCATCGCGTGGGAGACCTACCGAGGCACCGCGTTTGGCGATCAGAACCCAGAAACCATCAACCCCTACGCCACCGAAACGACCGACGCGGAACTGCTGGCCGCTAGGACAGCCCGGCATCCGTCGTTCTACTTCGAGGGGGCAACAGCAATCTGCCGCTACCACGACTCAGAGCTCAGCGAGATCGTCCTCCACCCCATCGATCTTGGGTTCAGGGGCAACCATGCCGATTTGGGCACCCCGCGAGCTGCTTCACCCGAGGTCGCCGAGCGCATCTTCGATCGCATCGCCACCACTTCTGCACCTTTTGGAACGACCCTCGATCTGCGCGATGGCGTCGGGATCGTGAAGATCGACTGACGACAGGTCCGACTGACCCACACCCAGACAAAGCGAGAGCAAGAGGAACACATGTCAACAGCGAAACATCCCGTCCAGGCGGCCGAAATGGTGGAGGGCCCCTATTACGGGAACGGTTGCCCCCAGCGATCCGATATCCGCGAAGGGATGCCGGGCGTGAACCTGGCCCTCGAGGTCCACCTGGTGGACATCCACACCGAAGAACCAGCACGCGATATGCGGGTCGATCTTTGGCACCCGGATGCGACCGGCCACTACAGCGGCTACCCATTCGATCCGGATCAACAGCCGGCAGATGTGACGAAGCGGCCACCCATGAACAACGACAGCTTCCTACGAGGCGCTCAGATCTCAGGCGCCGACGGAGTGGTTCGCTTCCTGACCATCATTCCGGGCTGGTACGCCAGCCGGGCGCCGCACATGCACCTCAAGGTATTCAGCGGCGATACCTGCATCCTGACGACCCAACTCTTCCTTCCCCGTGCGACCTCGGAAGAGGTCTACGCAACCCCCGCATACTTGCGGCAGGTCTCACAGGACACGTACAACTCGACCGACACCGTCCTGGCCAAGACGCAGGCCAGCATCGATAGCTGCTGGGTCGACGTTTCACCGGCTCCGAGCGGTTTCCAGGGTCGGGCCGTGTTGGGCATCGACCCACACGCCGAAAGCATTTACGTCGATCCGCCTCCCGGGTTTCGCCCCCCGCTCGGCGGTATCGCCCATGACAAACCAGTGCAGTAGACGAGGTTGTCAGACGCCGAGGATGACGGCGTTGGTTGGTGTGCCCGTTTGGTCTAGATGGCGATGTCGTAGAGCGTGTAGTCGCTCAGCACGCTCTCGATGGTCTCGGGTCCGTAACGGTACTCGTCTTCGACCTCGGCAAAGGGTGCGTAACGGTAGCGGCGCTCGTCAGGACGCGCCTGGTGCCGGGCGTCCAGCGCTACTTGCACCACGGCCGAGCGACGCCGGATGTGCTCCGCGTCGTAGACCTTCTTGCGGCTCTTCTTCTCGTCGAGGGAGATGTTGAGCCCGCCCGAGACGCCCAGTACCGACGATTGGGGGTAGAAGCCGAAGGTGATGGACACGCGCGGGTCCGGTGATGTGTTGGCGAACGAACCGTGCAACATCTGTCGGTTGACGATGGTCACATCGCCGGCTTCGGTCACCAGCGGAATGGCATCGGGCAGGCGCTCGCTGCCTTCGTTGGCCGCCACGCGGGCTCGAATATCGATGCGGCCCTCGGCGTGACTGCCGGGGATGATCCACAACGCATTAGCGGGGGTAGTGGGGTAGACCTGCACTTGGAAGTTGAAACCGTGGATGCCGGGATACCAGTGTGGGTTGTCCCAGTGAGTTGCGCCGTCCTGATGCCACGACACCGACCCGCCTATTCCGGGCTTCTTCACGAAGATGGAGTCGTTGTAGGGCACGAAGTCCGGCCCGTTGATGGCCTCAGCGATACTCAACAGGTCCGGGTGCCCGTACAGGCGAAGGGCCGCAGGCATCGAGGTGCACATCTGCATGAGCAGATGAACCACGTGGTCGGGAGCATCGTCGTCGGGCGTCGGCTCACTCATCTTGACGGGATGGCGGCCGCTCAAGAGTTTGGTGCCACCCCAGGGATCCGACAGCGGTTTAATGAAAATGTAGGGACTCATCGGGTAGTCGAGCCCGAGCGCGGGACGGCCCTGTGCGTCGGTGTCGGAGCCCGGGGGCGACGGGGCGCGCTCGATGGTGTCCTCAACGGCGTCGCGTAGCTCGGTGACTTCGTCAATACCGATAACGCCCTCGAAAATGTAGAAGCCGTTGGTCTCGAACTCGGCGAGGATGTCCGGGTGGAGGTTGCCGTCGGCGCCGTAGCGCACCGCCCCCCGGCTGCCGAGCTTGACGGCCGCCCGGCTGCGCTCGGCTACGTAGTCCGCCATCGCAGCGGCGTGTTGGCCTGCCGAGAGTTCGGTGAGTGCCATCGCGTCCCCTTAGTGTCCCGATCCCCCATCGTATTAGGTCTAGGGACGACTCTGGGAGTCGCTTGGTGGTGTGAGCGCCCACTGCTAGAGATCTAACCTCATGCTTGAGCGGAGATCCGTCCATCAATTTTGAAAAGTAGGGTGGGGGGATGGCAGGGAATCATTGGAAGCGGGCAAGTCTCGAGTTGCGGGCGGCCGGGTTTGAACCCGAGACCATCGCGGCGAAGAACACGATCGTTACGGTGGCGGGGGCCTACACAAACGCCCATCGCTGCAACAACCGGGTCGAACGCATATCGGACCTGATGTCGGAGTCGATCGCTTCGCGTGGCGGACAAGGGTTAGTCGTTGGTGCGCCAGCGGTCTCCGATGCTCTCACCCAGGGTTCACCCAATGCCAGCTACAGCCTCGTGTCACGAGACATCATCGCCGACTCGTTCGAGATCGGGCATCGGGCCCATCACGGCGAGGCAATGGTTGTCATCTCGGGCTGCGACAAGACGGGCGCAGCCGCGATGATGCCCCTGGTTCGCACCAACGACGTCGGGCTAGTGATCTACCCGGGGACTAGCTCGCCGGGCTGCGTGAACTTTGAGCCATGGGCGTCGAAGGGTAACAACCTGACGATTCTCGACTGGGCCGAGGCACGAGCGGCGATGCGAGCCGATCGGATCAGCCGAGAGGAATTCGAAGAGGTCGAACGGAACGTGATGCCCGGCAGTGGCACCTGCGGGGCGATGTTTACAGCCAACACCATGAGCACCATCACAGAGGCGATGGGGATGATGTTGCCCCGGGGCGCCTCACATCCAGCCGACTACGACGCCGCGAGCGATATTCACGACGACGTGAAGGCTCAGGTGGAGGCGACCTCCGAAGCTCTGTACGCCCTGATCGAAGCCGACATTCGGCCCCGGGACATCATGAACATGAAGGGCTTCGAGAACGCCATCACCACCGCCTACGCGATGGGAGGCTCGACCAACATGTACCTGCATTTGCTGGCGATCGCTCGCGATGCAGAGGTGGCTCTCACCATCGATCGCATCCAGGAGATCGGCGAGCGGGTGCCGCTCATTGCGAATCTTCAGCCGCACGGTCCGTACTCGATGGTCGCCCTACACGAACTCGGCGGAGTGCCGGTCGTGATGAAAGAGCTCCTCGATAACGGCTTCCTACATGGCGACGCCATGACGGTCACCGGAAAGACTCTCGCTGAGAACCTGGCTGACGTGGCCTCGCTGGCTGATTTAGGTGACCAGGACTTGGTGCAACCGGTGTCGGCCCCGGCCGCCCAACCGAACAACCACATCACGGTCCTGCACGGAAATTTGGCTCCGGAGAGTTGCGTCCTGAAACTGGGAGGCAAGACTCTCGAGACGGGCGAGTTCCGCGGAATCGCCAAGGTGTTCGAAAACGAACCGGATGCCATGACGGCCATTCAGTCCGGAGGCATCGTGCCTGGCGACGTGGTTGTGGTGCGCAACGTCGGCCCCAAGGGCGGCCCGGGTATGCCCGAGATGGTGATGCTCACTGTCGAGTTACAAGGACGCGGTTTAGGCAAGGACGTCGCTCTCATCACTGATGGCCGGTTCAGCGGTGTCTCCCACGGAATCCTCATCGGACATATTTGCCCCGAGGCGGCCGACGGCGGTCCGCTCGCAGCGGTGCACAACGGCGACACAATCGTCATCGATCCGGTTCATCGGACTCTTGACGTAGCGATCGACGACAGCGAGTTACAGCAACGGATGGCGACGATCGGGCCGAGGGACTTGCCGAGCACGATTCCGCAGGGTTCGGTGTTACGCCGGTACGCCCGACACGTGTCATCGGCTCACTATGGATGTGTGCAGTAGTGGGCAAGGTGAGTTACGGCGGACCCTGGTATTCGAAACCCGCGTCGTATCGACTCAAGGGCTATGCGATGGAAAGTCCGCCATCGACGACAAACTCCGCTCCCGTGCAGTAGCTGCTCTCTTGTGACGCTAACCAGAGCACCAGCTCAGCAACCTCTGTGGCCTCTGCGGTTCGGCCCATCGGAACCGAAGACTCAACCCTGGGTTGGAGATTATCTGGGAATTGGTCAAGCATTGCTGTCTCGATCAAGCCTGGGTGTACGGAGTTGACTCTGATGTTATGGCGGGCAAGCTCGTGGGCAGCAGATTTAGTCATCCCCCTTACCGCCCATTTACTAACCGAATAGGAGAATTGAAAGCCAACGCCTTGGAGGCCTGCTACCGAGGAAATATTGACTATCGAGCCACCCTGCTGTTTCTTCATCTCATCAGCTACAGCCTGCATTCCCAAGAAAACGCCTGTGCAGTTCACCTCCATAACTCGCTCGAAATCCTCTCTGGAAGATCGAGTCAGGCGATCAAATAGGAGAATCCCTGCGTTGTTTACGAGAACGTCTATGGATCTGCCTTGATCTACCAAGCCACCAACAACTGCGGACCAATTTTCTTCATCCGTCACATCGAGATGATGGAAAGTGGCCGACTGGCCAAGCTCTTTTGCGAGAGCTTTCCCTTCGCCATCCAAGACATCTGCTATCACTACGAAGGCTCCCTCTTCGGTGAAGCGTCGAGCTTCTGCCGCTCCTTGCCCTCGTGCGCCTCCGGTAATTATTGCTGTGCAGTCTTTTAGTCGCTCACCCATATCTCCAGTATTGATCGAAAACACGACCGGCACCATCCGCGAGACTGACCTACCCCTTCGGGACATCCTGAGATGGGCGATACGGGATCCGATTCGCGGAATCTGGTACCTCTGGTTTCAAAGGAGATCCTTCTCGCTCTAGCTGTCGGGATTGTGGAAGAGCACGCCCTCGTCCACCAGGGCCCTGTACTGGTCGTGGCTGCGACCGGCTAGCTCACACGTCACGTATTCGTTGTCTTCACCGAGTCGCCGCGTCATCAATGGTGCGTCGCCGGGGGTTTCGGAGAACTTGATCGGCATACCGGGTACCAGCACTTTCCCGAGCACGTCGTCGTCGACCCATCGCACCGCGCCCGCCTCGTGAAGGTACGGATGTTGGGCGGCTTCGGCCAGTGTTAATACGGGCGCCGAGGGCACCCGGCAGTCATCGAGGAGGTTCACAACGTCGTCTCGGTGAGGTTGTGTTGCTAGCCACGTCGCGATGAACGTGTTCACCTCGTCCCGATTGGTGACGCGGTCGGGGCTAGATGCGAATCGAGGATCATCGGACAGCTCGGGTCGTCCCATGGCCTCAGCCAAGCGTTGCCACTGGCCGTTGTTGACGGCTGCAACTGTGACGTAACCGTCGCCGGTCTCGAACACCCCAACGCCGCCAACGACTGGATGGACGTTGCCTCTCCGGATGGGTTCGCTTTCGCCACCCGACACCGACCACTCCTGCCAGTTGACCTCATGCACGGTGGTGTAGGCGTCGAGCAGTGACACAGACACCTCTTGACCCCGCCCTGTCCGCTCTCGATGGAACAGCGCCGCAGCCACTCCACCAAAGGCATGGACCCCGGCGAGCACATCACCCGGTGATATCCCGGCGAGAATGGGTGCTCGATCCTCATAACCCAACATGTGCAGCACCCCGGCCCATGCCTGGGCAATGGGGTCATATCCGGGTTTGTGCGCGAGTGGACCTTGGCGACCAAAGGCCGACATGTTGCACATCACGATGCGGGGATTGACCGCCGACACAACGTCGTACCCGAAACCAAGCCGTTCCATGACCCCAAACGCGAAGTTTTGCAGGACCACGTCGGCATGAGGGACGAGGTCGAGGACGAGCTCAGTTGCCCTCGGGTCGCGCAGATCGAGGCACAACGATCGCTTCCCTCTGTTCTGCTGCACCTGATAACCCGAACGCGATCCACGTAAACGAGGCAGGGTACGACCGGGGTCGCCCTCCTCGGCGAATTCGATCTTGATCACCTCGGCACCCAACTCGACCAGAAGCTTGGTTGCCGTGGGGCCAGCCAGGACTTGAGAGAAGTCGAGTACCCGAATTCCGTTGAATATCCCTTGCACGGTTAAACATCATGGCCCACCGTTCAGATTGATGTGGGTCCGAGTTTGGTTCAGCGGGGTGCGAACTGGCCGAGATATCTCAGATCACACACGCTGTGCTGAGTTGACGCATGAGCCGGCGCTCGGTCGGGTCCCACGCGTCACGTCGATGCATGGTCCCGAGGGTGTCGAACATGATCAAATCGCCGACCTCCCAATCATGGCCGTAGACCCGGTCAGGCTGGGTGGCGTGAAGATGCAGCTGCTTGAGCAGGGCACTGCTTTCAGCTCGCTCCATTCCCACGATTCGACGGGTGATGCCCCGTGACACATACAGGATCTCGTCGCCGGTGTCGGGATGGCGCACCACCACTGGATGCTCAGCCTCAGGGATGTCAGGACGGTCAATGCCGGCTGCCTCATCGCGCTCGATCTTGGCCGCGAAATCTTTGTCGGGTTCAGCCATGTAGTCGGCAATGCTGTGCGTGGCCCGCAGGCCGCTGAGGCGAGCCTGCAATCGGGGGTCGAGGGTTGCGTAGGCGTCGTACATGTCGGTGAAGTACGTCCGGGGTGGTTCAGCCGGAAGCTCCACCGCGTTGAGAAAGCTTGTCTTCGCGGGTGTTGCCACATAGGAATAGTCGGCGTGCCACTCGAGGTTGGTGGCGCCCTCTACTCCCAAACGGTCGCCGTCCTTGCCGCGAATGTTTGTCACTGGGAGAATCTCTGGAAGCGCTCCCGCATTCCGGAACCACTCCGACCCTCTAATCGGGTCGCCGAACGACTCGACGAATCTCACCAGGTCCTCATCAGTGGGCTGAGGCTGGCCGCGAAACACCAACAGCCGGTGACGGTGTAACGCCTCAGTGATACTTCGCTTACTCGCGTCGGTAAGCGGTTCGGCTGGTTCCCAGCCAGAAACCAAAGCCCCAAGCGGGGCATCAGACAGTGGAACGATCTCGAGACTCACGATGACCCCTCCATAGAATGTTGACCAAATACCAACTGCGGGCCTAGCTCTTTGGGACGAGTCACTGCGCCAGCGGACCTCGTAGGAGGTTGCCGGGAGTCAATCCGGTCGTCTCTCCGTCTTCCACCAATACTTCGCCGTTCACGATCGTGGCTCTGAAACCTGTCGCAGTTTGACGCAGACGCGGGGCCCCAGCCGGAAGGTCGTGAACTAGCTCAGGAAGATTGGGACCTACCGTTTCGGGGTCAAACACATTGATATCCGCAGCTTTTCCTTCAGCGAGCACTCCGCGATTGTTGAATCCCCAGGCCCTAGCAGGGACTTGGGTCATTCGATGCACAGCCTCCTCCAAACTAAAGGCTCCTTGGTTCCGTACCCAATGACCAAGCATGTGACTCTGCAAGGACGAATCCATGATCTGAGTGACGTGGGCGCCGCTGTCGCTGAAGGTCGGTATCGCGTATGGGTGACGCATCAGTTCGAGCACCACATTCTGATCCTGATTCGCCGCAGCCTGAACAAAGAAGACATCAAGGTCGTGTTTAAGCGCTACGTCGATAAAGACCTCCATTGGAGCTTGATCGCGTTGCGATGCTAGATCTGCGATGGATGAGAAGGGTGGGAGGGCAGAGTGTTCCATCGGATAGATGTGTTCCCATTCAGGCTTACGAGTCTCGGCTCCTATCGAGCGACCGTAGTCACCGTGGACGGCCTCTTCGACCAGTCGACTTCGGGTGGTCGGGTCAGCCAGAGCCGCCTTCTGCTCGTCGAGAGGTCGAGTCCTCAATTCGTCCCATACGGGTAGTGCGTCAAACGGGAGCCTGGTCGCAAAGGAGAGCAGAACGCCAAAGTAGCGCGTATGCACCTGAGCCCACGAGCGACCACCGCCGTCGTTGATTCGATCCAATAATTCGACCACTGGTTTCCAACCATTGTCCTCTTGGCCCGCTGCCAACATGCCGTAAGTAACCGGCACCCCGGTTCGGACCGCCAAATCGACAAGGCGACTGATGTAGGCCTCGCGTTTTATGGGATCTCGGGATCGGAGGTGATGGTGATGGGCCAGTTCGAAGATGCCCGCGCCTAGTCGCCCCATCTCTGCGACCAATGCTTCGATCTCGCTCCATCCTGCCATTCGGCTCGCAACTGGCCGATCGTCAGAGGTCGCGTGGTTGACCGAGATCGAGGTCGTGAAACCCATGGCGCCCGCCTCAATAGACTCCCGCAACTGACCCACCATGGCGCGAAGGTCGCTCTCATTGGCTTCCTCTTCAAAAGCGCGCTCTCCCATGGCCCACGTGCGCAGCGCTGAGTGGCCGACATATCCGGCGTAATTGATGCCTTTCGGGGTTCGATCAACGAAGTCAAGATATTCGGGGTAGGTCTCCCACGACCAATCGATTCCGGCAGCCATGGCATCCGCTGAGATGTCCTCAGCTCTTTCGAGATTCCGCACCACGAGGTGCCGTTCATGGGAACGCACCGGGGCCAAGGTAAATCCGCAGTTACCCATGACTGCGGTCGTTACCCCGTGAAAGCATGAACTTTCACCTAGAGGATCCCAAGCAATTTGGGCGTCCATGTGGGTGTGGACGTCGATGAACCCTGGGCTGACAACATGACCTTCTGCATCGATTTCGCGGTCGGCCCGCCGTCCGCTGAGGCTGCCGATCTCAGCGATCACCCCATCTTGGATTAGAACGTCCGCAGCCTGACCGGGTCGGCCGGTGCCATCGACCACGGTTCCACCACGAAGAATCAGGTCGCTCATCGTTACCCCCATGCGTCCGGCGAGGTCCTCACCTCTCCACAAGTCCACATTAATGCGGCGATTGGTTATGGCACGAGAGGTTCTGTGACAACGTCAAGGTTTCGATCAATAGTGCTGCTGTCGAACGTTGATCCTAAGGGATCACTGGCAGCATGATGAGGCTCTGGTAGCGGGCGTTGTGGTGGATTTTCTGTCTGGCGATGGTCCAGGTCGTGCCTCGGGCTTGATCACCGCCGGTGTTTAGGTTGCGATCGAAACGCGGAAAATTGCTGGAACTGATGTCAAGTCGGATTCTGTGCCCGGCGAGGAAAACATGAGACGTCGCCCACAAATCGATTTCTAGTTCAGTTATCTCGCCGGGGCGCATCAACGTCGGTTGTTCGCGCGAGTGTCGGTACCGGCATCGAATCATCCCGTCAATAATGTTTTGCGCGTAGCCGTTGGGGTGTACGTCCACCAATTTTGCGGTGAAGTCTGTGTCCAGCGCTGAGGATTCAGCGAACAAGACAACTTTGATTGGTCCAGTTACCTCCAGTTCGTCTTCAAGAATTTCTCCGGTATAGACGAGCACATCTGGCCGATTCTCTACCTCGCGTTGGTCGTAGGCGCCGATCGGTAGAACCAGTAGGTTTCCGCCGTTGGTCGGTACGGGGTCGTCGGGATCGTACGTAAAGGCGTCTGGTGGTGAATCACCTGCAGCTGTTCTCGCGAGTACTCCGTCGCCGTTGACGGTGTTGGCTGTTCCGCCGCTGTTGAGATACATCGGGGTCCATTGAGTTCGCGCGAGCGGCCACTCGTGTTCGTCTCTCCATTGGTTTCGTCCCATGGTGAAAAGCCGAATAGGTGGTCGTTCATCCCAGTCGTTGTTCTCGTTTTTGAGCCATCTGTCTAAGAAGTCCAACTCGTAGTCGTGGAGGTCGAGGAGGGATGCGTCACCGAAGTCCGCTTCGCCGGCGCCCTTGGTGGTCGGTGAGGTATAGGGAAATAGATGACCCCAGGGCCCGAGCAATAGTCGCTGCCCGTCTCTCGCTTCGGGGCTTTTGGCTCCGCTGGCCAGTCCGTTGTACATGATGGTGCCATCGCGGCTGAAAATGTCATACCAGCTACTGACGTGGAGCATGGGTACGTTGACATCGCCAAATTTTCGTTCGGCATTTATGTTGTGCCAGTAGGGTCCGTCGTCTGGGTTATCGAGATATTCGCGCAGGTACGGGGCAACTTCGTCAAGTAAATCCGCCCATTCCATTAGGGGAAGCCGCCGGTAGGCCTCGGCTGTGAGCGGGTTCGCGAAATTGATTGGGCGTTCAAGATCGGGACGAATCTGTGGCCAAAGTTCGTCCTTGAGGCCCATTCGATCGATGGTGTTACGAGCTAGAAAGATGGCGTAGGGAATCATCCAGCCATGAACAAGTGCGCCTCCCACGTCGTAAACCCAGCCTGCGTGGAAGTCGGCGGCGGCGGAAACAGGTACTTGACATCGCAGGGAGGGAGGTGCCGTCCAAGACATTAAATACTGTGTGGCACCGAGGTAGGACTGACCGATAGTTCCAACATTGCCGTTGCTCCAAGGCAGGGTCGCAGCCCATTCGACTGTGTCGTAGCCGTCGAATGGCTCGTCGATCAGCGGCGTAAAGTCCCCCTCGGAAGCGAAACGACCCCTCGTGTCCTGGATTGCCACGATGTACCCGCGGGGGACAAAGAATTCATGATCGCCGAAGTCGCTGATGAATTGTTTCCCATAGGGAAGACGAAGAAGTAAGACCGGGAACTCGCCTTCCGCATCGGGCCTGTAGACATCTGCTAGCAGCGTCGTACCGTCTCGCATCTTGGCTGGAACGTCTGCTTCTCGGATTATTCGATACTTGGCGGCCGTGTTCAACAGGCTTCCCTTCTTCGCGGCAGCGAATTCAGACTTCTTCGTTGCAGCTTATGGCACAGGTTTCTCGCATAAGGGTTTCAGGAACGCCGTTCAAGTGAAGAACTAGGGCTCTCCCCAATATGGGGACCGTCGCCCACGTGTGGTCAACCTAGTTCTCGTCGCGGAGGAGAAACAGCGCCTCCACCTCGACACAGATATCGAACGGCAGCTCGGCCATCCCCACCGCGGCGCGGGTGTGCACACCATCATCACCGAAGACATCAAGAAAGAGCTGAGAGCACCCGTCGATCACTGCCGGAGTGTTATTGAAACCTGGCGCGCAATTCACCATGCCGAACACCTTCACCACACGATCCACCGCGTCGAGTGATCCGAGCTCCTCGCGCACAGTGTGCAACATCTGCAGACCCGTCAGCCGGGCCGCGGCCTGCGCAGCCTGGAGGTCGACGCCGTCGCCGACCTTTCCGGTGACCATCGATCCGTCATTGCGGACAGGACCATGCCCGCCAATGTGCAGATGGTTGCCCACTCTCACCGCGCCCACATAGAGCCCGGCGGGTGGGTACCCCTCCGGCAACTCGATGCCCGCGTCCGCCATTCGTTGTTCGTGACTCATCGCAACCGCTCCCCCTTGGGCCGTTCGATCGGACCCGGCCCAACCTAGTGGGGTGCCAGTAGCATGACCTGCGCTACGACTGACGGGGCCGCCATGACACAGGTGATCGATCTGCATGCACATGTGGTGTTCGAAGACGCCTTCGGCACGGCGGGCCGCCATGGACCCGAACTCGGCGAGGCAGACGGTGTGAGCTTCTTTCGGGTCGGCGAGTACGTTCGGTCACCCATGGGCTACCGGGGCAGCCTCTTCGTCGACGTCGAGAAGCGGCTTCGGGCCATGGATCGGGTTGGCATCGAGCGACAGCTGTTGTCGCCCAACCCACTCACATTCTTCGGCCGTATCGACGCGGCATCGGCGACCGACTTCGCTCGAGCTACCAATGACGCCATGGCCGAGCTGGTTGCTCGTTATCCGGCTCGCCTTCTCGGGTCCGCTGCACTCCCACTCCAGGATCCTGATGCCGCAAGTAGCGAG
>Ga0209752_1000786_pt1 | contig 15560 bp, 12 predicted proteins | sample METZYME_3_250m_FD_187548 | JGI IMG/M metagenome (GOLD analysis project Ga0209752, IMG submission 187548) | Marine microbial communities from oxygen minimum zone in mesopelagic equatorial Pacific - METZYME_3_250m (SPAdes) (version 2) | ecosystem: Environmental > Aquatic > Marine > Oceanic...
TTGCAAGGAAGAATTTTTGTAAAACTATCATCTTTGGTAACTACAACTTCTTTTTTTATCAAAATTATTTGGCGATCATTTTCTTGTTTTACTACACCATTACTTTCAAATAATTCTACAAAAGGTAATGAACTACCATCCATGATTGGAACTTCTGGTCCATCAATAAGTATATTTACATTATCAATATGCATTCCCGATAAAGCGCTCATCAAATGTTCTATAGTAGATACCGATGCTCCTTCTTTATTTGCAATAGTTGTGCATAGATTTGTTGATATAACATTTGTCCATAATGCATTGATGATCTTGTTATCTTTATGATCAGTTCTTATAAATTTTATTCCATTGTTAATTTCTGCTGGTTCAATACTTAAAGCTACTTTTGCTCCTGAATGCAATCCCACACCAGATAAAAATATACTTGATTTTATTGTTTGTTGTTTTTTAGATATATTTGAACTTGCAATCATAAAGATAAAAAAAGTGCCGTCCTTTGGCACTTTTCTTCAATATATTTTTTTTTATAGTTTCACAATTAACTGAATATTACTGATTATTTCAATATATTTAGCTAATTTGCTTGTCTTCTGAGGAAAGTTGGGATGTCTAGCAATTCCTCTTCAGTTTCTTGATTAAAATCATCTTCAGAATCAGACCCTTCATCATCCGAAAATTCATTTTCACCTTCTTCATTATTGGTTATTTCATTAGCTTCTTCAGGTATTTCATTTTGAAAAATAGGTTCTGATTTTACTGAAGTTGATTTTTGCATAGGCTCACTCTCTGAACTTTGATCTTCAAGGGTATCAAACAAACTAAGTCTGCGAACATTAGGTTTAACTTCCTCTTCTGGAACTGATGAGTTTGAAAACACTTGATTTTCTTCATGTATATGAGAATCATTTTTATCTAATTCATTAGATTTTTCTATTTGTTCTACATCATCTAAGGACTGATTAACTTTTATATTTACTTTTTCAGCAAGCAAAGCCCCCGATGTATCTTCTTCAACTTCATTATTTGTATAATCAATATCTGGATTTTCCGATGGTAATGTTTTTTCATTATTTGAATTTATAATTTCATCTTCCCCAGTATTTTCTAATGTTAGTTCTTTATCTACATCTTCTTTTGTAACTTCAATATTCTGATTAAATTCAGATGATTTTTGTAAATAAACTGAATTATCTATAGATAAAGTACTAGCTGCATCAAGAGGTTTAGGGGAAGCTTCAGAATTGACATCTATACCGGTTGCAACTAAACTTACTCTAACAACACCCTCTAATCTTTCATCGCATGTAGTTCCATAAATAATATTAGCATCTTCATCAACTTCTTGCTTAATTCTATTTGCTGCCTCATCTACTTCATATAAAGTAATATCGTTACCTCCAGTAATATTGATAATTAAACCTTTTGCTCCTTTTAAAGATACATCGTCAATTAAAGGATTGGCTATTGCTGCTTCAGCAGCAGCAACAGCACGGCCTTCACCTGAAGCTTCTCCTGTTCCCATCATTGCCTTGCCCATTTCTGACATAACTGTTTTCACATCTGAAAAATCAAGATTAATCAAACCTGGTTGAACCATCAAATCTGTAACACCTCTAACACCGGCATATAAAACATCATCTGCCATTTTAAATGCATCTGCAAATGTTGTTTTCTCATTAGCAATACGAAATAAATTTTGATTTGGTATAGTCAAGAGAGTATCGACATACTGTTGTAACTCTTCAAGACCCTTATCAGCAATCTTCATTCTTTGAGAGCCTTCAAAATGAAAAGGTTTTGTAACAACTCCAACAGTTAATATTCCTTTTTCTCTTGCAAGTTTAGCTATAACTGGTGCGGCACCCGTTCCTGTACCACCACCCATACCTGCAGCAATAAATAACATATGACTTCCATCTAATTTTTCACTTATTTCATTAAGAGTCTCTTCTGCTGCTTGCCTTCCAACATCGGGTCGCATACCAGCTCCTAGTCCTCTAGTGCTTTTAATTCCTAATTGAATTTTTTTCTTGCAATTTGAAATTTGAAGAGCTTGTGCATCTGTATTTGCTATCACAAAATCAACTCCCTCAAGATTTGAATTCATCATATTGTTAACAGCGTTCCCTCCTGATCCGCCAACACCTAAAACTGTAATTTGAGGATGTAGATTAGGACCTACATCTGGTATAGAAATATTTATAGTCATGTATTTACTCCGCCGTTTTTTTATATTTTTTAACGATATACCGCCGCAACCGTCAATAAATATAACTATATATTGTATGTTATATTATATATATTGATCAAGCCAAGAAGAAAAACGGCCAATTAACGTATTTTTTTTTATTTTTTGGGCTTTTTTCATAAAATTTACTTCATATTTATCAACTTCATACAAAATTAAACCAATAGTTTGAGAAAATTGAGGACCAGAAAAAGATTTGTTTAATCCAACTACTCCATGAGGCTGGCCAAGTCGTACATTGCTATCAAATATAGTTTGCGCATAATCAGTAATGCCTTCTAATTGCGACCCTCCTCCAGTTAAAACTAAATTTTTTATTTTCCTCTTATGTAAATCATACTGTTTTAATTTTTGCCAAACTAACTCTAAAGTTTCTTCTACTCTTGGTTTAATGATATTATTAATCGTACTTCGATTAATTTGCTTAAATTGATCAGGCTCAGAAGACACAATGGGGACTTCTATAATTTCATGCTCATCGCTCGGAGAAGACAAAACTGAACCATAGAGTGTTTTTAAGCGCTCTGCGCTTTCTTTTGTAGTTGAAATACCTCTAGCAATATCATTAGTAATATTTTTACTTCCAATACTCACTGCATCAGCAAAGAGTAATTTTTCATGTTCGAAAACAACTAATGATGTTGAAGCTTCCCCTAAATCGATACAAATAGCACCTAAATCTCTATCATCAACATTGAGAACTGCCAAGGCAGAAGACAAAGGTGCCGGCACTAATTGCTCAACATGAATTTGAAGATCATAAAATAAATTTTTAAATGTGTTAATTAAATTTTTTTTTACCATTAGCTTATAAAAATTTAAATTTAAAATTTTAGCAAAATTACCTACAGGGTTTCCAAATAATATTTTGTTATCCACTTCATAACTTGCTATATAGTTCATCAAAATTTCATAATTAATTAAATTATCAAAAAAATCAGACTGGTTAATTGCTTTTTTTAAATGAAGATCCATAATTAACTCATTTTCAATTTCAATTTTTGAGTCATAAAAAAATGATATAGAGTCAGTTACAGGAATATTAAGATTAATCGATTTAATTTCAGTTTGAGAATCTTTAGCAGCCAATGTGATAACGTGCCTGACTTCATCCTTAATTAATTGAAAATTAATAAAAGCATTTTTATTAATATTTGAAGTTGGATAGTTAATAAAAGATAAAATTTTAGGTAAAGAATTTTTTTGCAAATCAGATACAACGCAAGATATTTTAGAATTCCCAATATCCACTCCAACTTTAATCATTTTATAATCTCTTTATATTTTAAAATAATTTTTTGTTTCATTCTAAGATCAATACTTTCAATTTCAATTAATTCCTCATTAGAAAAATTTATATATATTTTTTTATAATTCTCTAAGGCTTCTTTAATATTATTTTCTGGTAACTTTAACAAAATACTATTTTTTAATTCAAGATCCCATCTTCTTTGATTAATCAGAAAAGCTTTATCAACATATTGTATAAAATCATCTGGGAAAGAATCAATTAACTTTATTGATTCATGTATAGAATTTTTTCCTTCAAACTTTATTAATGCACTAAATCTCTTTTCATTATTTGCAATGTTTTCTAAAATTTTTAAATCATCACTAAATAATATATTCTGAATTCCTGTTGTATAAATACCTATGGGTTTTGATTCATCAATATTTATTTCTATGGTATCCTTATAATTACTTTGAATATTTATAGATTTTACCCAATTATTTTGACTAATTTTTTTGGCAATTTTTTTAATTGGAATTAAAAAAATAGATGAATCTTTATATGGTTTTATTAAATTTAGAATTTCATCTTCATGAATATTATTCAAACCGTTAATATTAACTACTGATAAAGAATATTGATATTTATCTGAATAATTTTCAATAATACCATTAAATAGTTTAAATATTTTTTGATCATAAAAAAGAAAAACATAAATAACTATAATTAAAAAAAACAATAAAATAAGTATTGTGGGAAAATAAATTTTTTTCCGTCTTCTATTTAAAATATTCTTTTTCACAAAGATGAATTAATGATATTTTGTATCAAATTATCAAAACTAATATTTTTATGTTTTAATTGTTCAGGAACTAAAGAAATAGATGTCAAACCTGGTTGTGTGTTAATTTCTAAAAAATATATATTTTTATTATCATATAAAAAATCTGATCTACTTAAATTCCTGCACTTTATTGTATCATGAACAATTTTTGCATATTTGAGACAATTATCATAAATTTTGACAGGTAATTTAGCTGGCAGAATATGCCTAGAAAATCCTTTTGAATACTTTGACTGATAATCATAAAAATAATTATTAGAAATTATTTCGGTAACCTCCACTGCTTCACTTATATTTTCTTTATTGACAACAGCTACGGTTAACTCCCTACCTGCAATATATCTTTCTATTAATAGTTCATTGTGTTTTTTATAAATATTATGATTGTTTTCAATATTGCGTATAAAATTTTCTAAATCTTTAGAGTCTTTTATAATTTGTACACCGTAACTTGAACCGCTAGAAACTGGCTTAACTACAAAAGAATTAAATTGTTCGAATATTTCTCTTATTTTAATTTCATCTAATTTTGTAGCTTTCAAAATAAAAGATTCAGCAGTTAAGATCTTTGTATTTTTAATTTTTTTTTTCGTTAAAAATTTATTAAAACCAATATTTGAAGTTATTGAATCAGAGTGTGTATATCTAATTTTTTTGTTTTCTAATATTTTTTGTATTGTACCATCTTCCCCAAAAGTCCCATGCAGTGCATTAAAACACAAATAATCATTGTTATAATGATTAATATCTTCAGAAAATGTTTGTGGTTTTACTAATAAAGAATCAAAACTAATATTTAGATTGGTTAATGATCTTTTAATTTCTTTAGCAGTATTTAAAGAAATCTCATGTTCTTCGTTAAAACCACCTTCTAAAATCAAGATTTTTTCCATTAAACACCCAATATTTTTATTTCCCATTTAAGTTGAATTTGAAATTTATCAAAAACTTTATCTATTATTCTTAATCCCAATTCCTCAATATCCTTTGCTGATGCATTATTTGCATTAATCAAAAAATTTGCATGTTTTTCACTCACATATGCATCACCAACATTCAAATTCTTACAACCTGCCATTTCAATTAATTTAGCAGCATAATTATTGTCTGGATTCTTAAAAGTGCTTCCTCCAGTTTTAGTTCTAAAAGGTTGGGATTGTTCACGTTGAAGTTTTATCTCGTAAATATTTTTATCAATTTCTTCTTTTTCTCCATATTCTAATTTATATTGAGCAGAAATTACAATATCATTATCGGATAATGATGACTCTCTATATTTAAGATTTAATTGATTATTTGTAAAAAAATTAATTTCTCCTTTATTATTAATTGTTTTAATACTTTTTAAAACTTTTTTAGTTTCAGATCCATAGCAACCAGCATTCATCTTAATTGCACCTCCAATTGTTCCAGGAATACCAGAATAAAATTCTAAATTTTTAATGGAATGCATTTGGGCAAATTTTGAAAAATTAATATCTAATATTCCTGCACCAACATTAATAAAATTATCCTGTATAGAAATATGATTAAATAATTTTCCCAATTTAAAAATTATTCCATCAAAACCTTTGTCTCTTATTAAAACATTTGATCCTGCGCCAATAATTTTATATTGTAAATTTCCAATATTATTCAATATAATTTCGAGTTCTTCTTCATCATAAACTAAACAGAATATGTAAGCTTTTCCACCTGCTTTAAACCATGTATGCTTATAAATTTCGTAATCATAATAAAACTTACTTTTTAATTTTTTTTTTATTTTTTCAATGTTTTTTTGCATTGTTATTTTTAATTAAATTTTCAGCATAATAAGTAATAGATCCGGCACCCATGAAAATTATAATATTATTTTTTTTAAAGTATGGTTTTAATTTGTGTTGCAAATTATCTCGATTACTCAAATAAAAAGTATTTTTGTTTTTGTTTTTTATTTTATTAACTAAATTTTTTGAATTAACTCCTTTGATTGGTTTTTCACCAGCAGGATAAATATCCATTATATATAAATAATTAATCTTTTGTAAAATATTTATAAAATCATTAAACAAATATTTTGTTCTTGAATATCTATGAGGTTGAAAAATTACAATAATTTTTTTTTCCGCAAGGTGCTTAGCTATTTCATAACTAGCTTTTATTTCTGAAGGATGATGAGCATAATCATCATAAATTGCAGCATTCTGAATATTGCCCAAATAACTAAATCTTCTTTTAACTCCTTCAAAGTTTAGTAATGATTGTTGAATTTTTTGTATGGAAACCTTCGCTAATAAAGATGCTATAATTGCCCCAGTAGCATTTAAAATATTATGCTCACCTAATAAATTAATTTTGAATTTATATTTACCACCAATACCATCAATAATATTTTTATTTATAAATAATAAAAATTCTGTACTTTTTTTATTTTTTTTAATTGAAGTAATTTTAACATCAGATGTTTTTTGATTTTTAGAATATGTAATGATGTTTCTTGTTTTAATTTCCTTGGATAGCCTTTTTAGATTATTGTTATCAGTACATAAAATAGAGTACCCATAAAAAGGAAGATTATTTATAAAATTTTTGAAAGCTTTTATTAAATTATCTTTATTTTTATAATAATCTAAATGTTCTATATCCAAATTAGTAATAATATTTATTTCATGTGGTAATCTTAAAAATGTACCATCACTTTCATCAGCTTCCACCACCATCCACTCACCTAGACCAAATCTATTATTTTTAGAATACGAATTTATAATACCTCCATTGACAATGGTTGGGTCAAATTTAGCATAATCTAGTATTGAACCAACTAAACTAGTCGTAGTTGTTTTCCCATGAGAGCCTGCAACAGCAATCGATTTTTTAGTTTTCATTAATTCAGATAGCATATCTGCACGACTCACTAATGGAATGGATAATCTTTTACATTCAATGAGCTCAGGATTATTTTTTTTTATTGCAGAAGAAAAAACAACAGCTGTTATATTTTTAATATATCTTTTATCGTGTCCTTTAAAAAATTTAATACCTTTTCTTTTCAGTCTTTGAATATTTTCGTTTAAATTAATGTCACTTCCCTGAATATTATATCCTAAATCTAACATTAATTCCGCGATACCAGACATTCCAATGCCGCCAATGCCCACAAAATGGATGATAATTTTGTTAAATTTATTATTTTTCTTCATCAAGTAATACTTTTAACATTAATTCATTAGCATTTGGTACTGGAATATTGTTTAATGCTTTCTTCATTATTGTACGTTTTGTAATATCATTAATTAAATTTCTTAAAATTTCTAAATTTTTATTTTTATCAAATATATTTTCATGCATAATAATTGCGCACTGTTTACTTTCAAGATATTCAGCATTTTTAATTTGATGATTATTCATTGAATGAGGTAAAGGAAATAAAATGGATGGTATTTGATATACTATTAAGTCATTAATTGTCCCTGCTCCAGCTCGAGTAATAGCTAAATCAGTTTTTATTAAAATTTCATGAATATTATTATAATAATCTTTAAGTTGATATTCTGCATTTAACTTAGTTAAGGTTTCTTTAACTTTTTCTGCTAATTGATAAGGTGATTGAATTATGAGTTTTATTTTTTCTATCTCTTTTTTTGTCAATTCATTAAACATTAATAAAAAATATTCAATAATAGGTATTGATCCTTGACTTCCTCCATAAATAAAAATTATTATTTTTTCTTTATTAATATCTAATTTATCAAATAATATTTTTTTTTTCGTCAAAGAGGGAAGTCCTACATGATAAGTTTTATGATAAAATTCTTTTTTTATATTATTTACATGTTCAAAATTGGAAAAAATGTTTTTTGAATAAGGTAAAAAAAATAAATTAGCTCTTCCCATTACTGAATTTTGCTCATGAATATGGATATCAATTTTTTTAATGAATTTAAAAAATATACTTATTAATAAAGGGGTAAATGAAGCGTAACTTCCAAATGATATACAATGTCTAGGTATAATTTTAACTATATAAAAAATTGACTGAATAAGTCCTATAAATAAGCTTAATGTTGACTTAACCTTAAAGTAAAAATTACCTGATAAATGTGAAGATTGAATAGAAATAATATTGCCTTTAAAATTATTTGCATATTTTATCCCTCTTTTATCAAGCATAAGTGAGCACCTATAGCCTTGTAAAATTAAATAATTCCCAAAATTAACGGCAGGTATTACATGTCCTCCTGTCCCTCCTGTGCAGATAAGTATGTTATTATTTTTCTTCATTTCTTTGCCTAGTTAAAGATAATAAACATCCAAATAAAACTGCACTTGATATCATGGATGAGCCTCCATAACTTACAAATGGTAAAGTCATACCTTTGGTTGGAATTAATGCTAAAGAACTACAAATATTAAATAAAGATTGTAAGCCAAAAGAACAAGTTAAACCTACTACTGCGATTATTTCAAAAGGATTGCTCATTTTTAATAATTTCAATAAAAATCTGATGATAATGACTAATATTAATAAAACAATTAAAGAGCAGAAAATAAATCCTAATTCTTCTCCAGCAACAGCAAAAATAAAATCAGTATTTGCAGAGGGTATTTTCTCTTTTAAAATTCCTTGACCTGGTCCTTTTCCAAATAAACCACCTGATTTAAAAGCTTGTAAACTTAAATTAATTTGATCAGTATCAGCTGTTGGATTTATAAATGCATCTACTCTTTTTTGGATATGATCAAAATAATAATATGAAAAAGCACTTAAAAATAATAAAGATACTAGAGCAAAAATCACCAAAATCATGGAAAGTCCGGCTATAAAAAGTTGGCAAAAAAAAGTAATGGCAATTAAGATGGTCATACCAAAATCTGGCTGCAAAATTATTAAACCACAAATAGTCACAAAAGAAATTATAAGAACCACAAAGTAAGAATTTCTCCCACTAATGCCTTGAGATATAAACCAAGCACTTAATAAGAAAAAAAATGGTTTAATAAACTCAGAAGGTTGAAGGCTAAAACCATATATCTTGAGCCATCTCTTTGATCCATTAACTTCATAATCTAAAAATAAAATTATAAATAAAATTAAAATACATAAAATGATGGATAACAAAGAAAAACGACGGAGAAATTTAATTTCAAAACATGATACTGAAAGCATAATAAATATTCCAATTATTGAAAAAATTAAATGTTTGTTTAAAAATAAATATGAATCACTTAGAGAAATAGAAAGAATTATACCTATGATTGCCAGCATTAATATTAGAGCAAAATTAACTTTATCAATTTGTTTCCACCAAAACTTTATATTTAACTTCGTTTTCATAAAACGGATGAAGCAACTATATTTTTAAAGTGATTTCCTCTTTCTTCAAAATCTTTATACTGATCAAATGAGGTGCACGCTGGAGAAAAAAGTATAGTTAGTAATTCTTTTTTGATAGCGTTATCTAAAAAAATTTTTTTCAGAGCATCTTCCAATTTATCAAAAATTTCACAATCAATCGAACTTCCTAACTGTTGAAAAATAACATTAGCTGATTTGCCTATTAAATATATTTTATTTATTTTGTCTTTTTGGTTAATAAATGAGATAAAATTATCTTCTTTTGCTTGACCACCCAATATTAAGTTAACATTTTTGTAATTTTGTAAAGACTTTAATGCTGCTTCTACATTAGTTGCTTTACTATTATTAATTATACACATTTCCTTATTATTTATAATTTCTTCCATCCTATGAGGAAGTCCAATAAAATTAGAAACACATTTAACAAATTTATTCGTATTCAATTTTAAAATTTTTACTACTGCATAAGCTGCTAATATATTTTGCTTATTAAATGAACTGGATAAAGATGAAGAAATTTCAGGAATTGGCAGTACTTCACTCTTGTAAAAAAATTTATCTATTATTTGTCCATCTTTAAAAAATATACCTTCTTCAATAGGATCGATTGAAATAGGAATCATTTTATTTTGTTTATTTTTCCTAAATATTTTTGAACATATTTCGTTATCAACAGAAATAATGTTAAATGAATTTTGATTAGAGCTTATTATCTTTTCCTTTTGACTTACATAGTCTTCATAATTATCATATCTATCAAGATGATCCGGTGATATATTTAATAGTATAGATATAAAAGGACTAAAACTGGGGGCTGACTCAAGTTGAAAAGAACTAAGTTCGATAATATGGTATAATTCATCAATTTTTAAATTCTTAAATTCCATTAACGGTAATCCTATATTACCTCCTACAAAATTTTTAATTTTACATAATTGTAAAATATCTCCAATTAATTTTGTGGTAGTGGATTTTCCATTTGTACCAGTAACAGCTATTATCTTTTCACAATTTATTAACCTAGAATATAATTCCAAATCACGGAAAAGTTTAATATTATTTTTTTTTAATATATCTATTTTTTTATCTTGTAGAGAAATACCTGGTGTAATAAAAGCTTCATCAACTAATTTTGCATCTAAATGATTTGGTTTGATAAAATTGGTTTTAAAATTAGTTTTAATTAATTTTTCTCTAATAGTTTCATCATCATCCCAACAAAAATACTCTTCATTAATACTTTTTAAATAAGTAACTAAAGATAGACCGCTTTTATTTAATCCATAGATATACTTCATTAATGTAAATAATTTACCTTATTTTTAAAGTTGCTAATCCAATTAATGCTAAAACAATTGTAATAATCCAAAATCGAATTACTATTGTAGATTCCGCCCATCCTTTTTTTTCATAATGATGATGCAATGGTGCCATTCTAAAAACTCTTTTTCCTGTTAATTTAAAGCTAATTACTTGCACAATTACTGAAAGAGTTTCTAATACAAATAAACCTCCTATAATTGCTAATACAATCTCATGTTTTACTATTATTGCTATTGAGCCTAATGCACTTCCCAGAGCTAAAGAACCAGTATCCCCCATAAAAACCTTTGCTGGAGGTGCATTAAACCATAAAAATCCCAGTGAAGACCCAATTAATGCTCCGCAAAATACAGTTAATTCTCCACTATTTTCAATGTAGGTTATTTGTAAATAATCTGAAAAAATAACATTGCCAGTAACATAGGCAATAAAAGCAAAGGCCATAGCAACTACCATTATAGGAACAATTGCAAGACCATCTAATCCATCAGTTAGGTTAACAGCATTAGCGGAGCCTGCAATAATAAATATTCCAATTACATAATAATAAATACCAAAATCTATAATTAAATTTTTAAAAAAAGGGAAATTAAGAATTCCTACAATATTATTTGAAAGAGAAATTTGAATAAAATAGATTATAATTATACTAAATATTATCTGCAAAGATATCTTAGTCGTCGCTTTTATGCCTTTGTTATTATTAAATTTTATTTTAAGATAATCATCAATAAAACCTATTGAACCAAAAAATAATGAAGTTAAAAAACAAATCCAAATAAATTTATTTGCTAAATCTGCCCAAAGAAAAAGTGAGAAGGTCATGCTCGTTAAAATCATAATTCCACCCATTGTTGGAGTGCCTGCTTTTTCAATTATATGATTTGCTGGGCCATCGGAACGTATAGGTTGTCCAATAGGTTGAAATGATGATAATTTTTTAATTATTATTTCTCCAAATATTAAAGAGAAAAAAAGTGAAGTTAAAATTGCTGCTCCTGTTCGAAAAGTAATATAATTAAATAAATTTAAATAAGAAAAAGTATTTACATATTCTTGAGATAAAAAATTAAACAATTAATTCTCCCCTTTTTTTAATAAGATTTTGCCAATTTTATTTGTTAATGAAGAATTTGAACCTTTAATTAACAATATATCATTATTATTTAAAGTTTTCTTGAGATATTTTATGATCAATTTTTCATTTAACATTAATTCTATCTTTAAATCTTTTTTTGATAATTTATTTAAAGCTGATTTCATTAATTCGCCACATATAATAACATTATTGAGATCAAGAGTAATTATGTATTCAAGGATTTCAAGATGAAAGCCAAGTGCCTCTTCTCCTAATTCTTTCATGTCTCCTAAAATCAGAATCTTTTTTTGATTTTTCCTAGTTTTGATATTACTGAATTCATCAATACACATTCTCATTGTAGAAGGACTAGCGTTATATGTTTCATCAATTAAATTTATTATTTTATTATTAATAAATATTTTGCTTTCTAAACCTCTCCCCTCTACCAATTCGACATTTTTTGTTGAAGAAATGAAAGTTGTGATATCAAGTTTATTGTAAACAAAAATTATTAAACTTATTAAAATATTATTTATTCTACTTAATTGGTTTTTATTTATCTCGAATTTATAGGTGGTAGTATTATTATAAATTAATATCTCGAAAGTTTTATCATCAATTTTGTTTATTTTTTCTATTCTACAATTTTGATTATTAGTTTTGCCAAAAGTGATTATATTGGAAATATTTTCTTTTAATGCCAAATCCGAAATATATGTTTCGTCAGTATTATTTTGAGATAAAATAAGTAATTCTATATTAGGATTATATTCAGGGTTAAAAATATCTGATTTTTCAATAGCAATATTTCTAGTATTTTTGAAATTTTCTAAATGAGTAGGTAAAATATTTGTAATAATTGCCTGGGAAGGCATAATAATAGATGTTAAATTCTTAATTTCTTCAAAATTATTTGTCCCAATTTCAAATATAGCAAAACTAGAAGATAAATTAATGTTTATTAGCGAAATAAGTACTCCCAGATAATTATTATAACTTTTAATAGAGACAGATACTGTTGATGTTTGTGAAATGAAATATTTTAAATTTTCCTTAAGTGTTGTTTTGCCAACACTGCCTGTTATTCCTATTACTTTTCCCTTAAATATATTTCTTTTTATTTTTGCAGTTGATAAAAGGAATGTCAAAATATCATCTACAACTAAAATTTTATTGAATATAAAATTGTCTTCTAATTTTCTATCAGTAATTATGTATCTAGCACCCTTATTTATGGCGTCAGGAATATATTGATTACCATGTGTATTGTTTCCCAATAGGGATATAAAAACATCATCTTTAATAATTTCAAGACTACTGATCTTTGCCTTACCTTCATTATTCAATAAATACTCCGTAACTTTTTCAGATAAAGTATGTTTTATATTCATATTTTTTTCATTATAAAATATTTAGCTACCTGAACATCATCAAAAAACCTTATTTGATTTTTTCGTACTTGGTTTTTTTCATGACCTTTGCCAGCAATTATAAGAATTTCATTTTTTTGAAGATCATTTATTGCTTCTTCAATAGCTTTTTTTCTATCTGGTATTTCAATTGCTCTTTTACATTTAGATAAAATAGCTTTACGTATTTTTTTTGGATCTTCATTTCGTGGATTGTCATCAGTTATATAAACTTTGCTTGCATATCTATTGGCAATAGATCCCATTAATAATCTTTTGCCTTCATCTCTCTCACCTCCACAACCAAACACAACATTAGGCTTAGATTTCAAAAAAGTCTTGCTAATCAGAACATTTTTTAAAGCATCAGGAGTATGAGCGTAGTCTACATAAATTATCGAATTATTTTTTAGTTTTCCAACTTCCTCTAATCTTCCTTTGGGTTTAATAATTTTAGGTAAAACTTTTATAATATCCTTAATATATATGTTTAAACTTAAGCAACAACAAATTGCACAAGCAATATTCTCTAACTCAATTGGAGAGTAATTTAACAAACTAATTAAATATTTTTTAGAAAAAATTTTTATTTCAATTTTATTTTTTATATAAATGATGTTTACATCACTGTTTTTTTTTCCATAACTAATAACTTGATTTTTTTTGATTAATTTGTTTTTTAAAGTTTGGATTCCTTTAATATTGTCATTAATAATTGCAATTCCATTTTTTTTGAGTTCGTGTGTAAACAATCTTAATTTTGACTTTTTATAATTTTCAAACGTTTTATGATAATCTAAATGATCATGACTAATATTGGTAATTGCTGCAATATTTATTGGAAAATTTTTTATACGATTTTGTGCTAAAGAGTGACTAGATACTTCAAAGACAAAATTATACAAATTTTTCTTTTTTTTTAAAAAGGCACTTTGGTATAATATTTCTAATTCGGGTGTAGTAAGATTAGAATTATTAATTTTTTTTCCATTTTTATAATAACCAAGAGTACCATATGTTTTTATAAGTTTATTATTACGTTCACATATTTGTGAGATGAACCACACAACGGAAGTTTTTCCATTAGTACCTGTCACAGCAACGGAGTGTAAAGGAGGATTTGGAAATAATTTGCGAAGTAATATTTTTTTTGTTTTATTGATATCCTTAACAATATATTGAGGAATAAAAAAATTTTTAACGTATTTATTAGTAATAAGTGCAACCGCACCTCTTGTTATTGATTCTTTGACATATTCTTGTTTAAATTTTTTTTTTGCATCAATAACAAATATTGATGGATTTTTAACTGCTTTTGAATTTGAATGGATACTCTGAAAGTAAATATTTGCTTTCTTAATATTGTATTTTTTTTTGCATTCTATATTCTTTGATATATCATTAAGTAACATAATATCTTTGGTAATTTACCCTTATGGCAGCATTAAGAATTTCAGAAGCATTAATAAACCTTGGTATTTTAAGTATTTCTATCATCCTTAAAATTATATTTTTGACAAGGGGTGCATTGACAGCAGCTCCAGTAATATTAAAATTCTCCTCTTTGATTTTTTTAGGATCCTCAATAATTGTCAAAACCAAGTATTGAGGTTTAGATATAGGAAAAACACCTATAAATGAGGTCAGGTTTGAATCTTTTTGATATTGTCCATGATTGTTAAGTAATTCAGCAGTGCCAGTTTTGCCGCCTATTTCATATCCTTCAATTTTCACTCTAGGTCCAGTATATTCTGTCTCCGTTACAACAGCCTTCAATAATTTCAATATATATTCTGATGTTTCTTTTTTCACTATCACTTCTGAGCTAGTATTATTATTACCTAATAATATTGTTGGTTTAACTCTCCTACCTTCGTTTACAATTGATGCATAAGCAGTTGCAATATGGAGTGGAGTAACTGCAAAACCATGGCCAAAACCTATTGTCATTGTCTCTAACTCACCCCAATTATGTTTATTTCCAAGAGGGGGCGCTGCTTCCTTTATTTGAATGTTTACTTTTTCAAAAAAACCTATCTTTTTAAAAAATTCTATTTGTTTTTTTTTACCAATTTTATGAGCA
>Ga0209752_1000787_pt1 | contig 15516 bp, 15 predicted proteins | sample METZYME_3_250m_FD_187548 | JGI IMG/M metagenome (GOLD analysis project Ga0209752, IMG submission 187548) | Marine microbial communities from oxygen minimum zone in mesopelagic equatorial Pacific - METZYME_3_250m (SPAdes) (version 2) | ecosystem: Environmental > Aquatic > Marine > Oceanic...
ATCATGACAGGTTCTGAATGCAATGATATTTTTGTAATGAAAAACAAAAAGGTGATAACAGCCACAAATAATGCCGGTGGTATTCTTGGTGGTATTTCAAACGGTATGGATATTGTTATAAGGCTTGTTGTCAAACCTACCTCCTCTATCAATAAGGTACAAGATACAGTTACGCAACAGGGTAAAAAAGCAGAAATCAGGGTTGAAGGAAGACACGACCCTTGTGTTGCAACCAGAGCTGTCCCCATTGCAGAAGCCATGGTGGCTATAACCTTAATCGACCATTTATATAGAACCAAATCCGCCCGACTTTAAGCCCCTCCATACATGCAATTAATTGATATCGCTTTTGTTTGCAAATATTTTCTCCGGTGTTATAGGATCTCTTAGGACTTAGTCTTGCCTATGAAAGTTGGTTTTGTTCAAAATCATCCTCAGTTTGGAAATATTCAGGACAATCTGAATCGAATCGAAGAAATGCTTGACGGGAAAAGGGCGGACTTATTTGTCTTACCGGAGCTTTTCTCGACCGGATACCGATTCAAAAAAATGGATGAAGCTCATCAGTATGCAGAGCCTGTCCCCGGTGGTATGGTTACAAGTTTTCTCACGTCTCTCGCAAATAAAATAAACACATACTTTATTGCCGGACTGGTCGAAATAGATGATAATCGAATTTATAACTCCTCCATCACAGTTGGGCCGGAAGGTTTCATCGGGCGTTACAGAAAAATTCACTTGTTTGATACCGAGAAAGCCTGCTTCCATACTGGCACGGAAGTTCCTCCCGTATTTAATCTAAACGGAACTAAGGTCGGGGTCATGATTTGTTTCGATTGGCGGTTTCCTGAAATAGCCCGTTCACTGGCTTTAAACGGTGCAGAAATCATTGCGCATCCTTCCAACCTTGTTTTGCCCCATTGCCCTCAAGCCATGATCACACGGTGTCTTGAAAACCGTGTCTATGCTATTACTGCCAACCGGGTGGGGAATGAAAATCGGGTCCCTGATGAGATTCTTCACTTTATAGGGCAAAGCCAGGTGGTCGATCCTGATGGGAATATATTAATTCGAGCATCAGAAATCGAGGAAGAAGTTCAAATTGTAGAAATCGATCTCGAAAAAGCCCGCGAAAAATTTATCAACTCAAAAAACGATATTTTCAAAGATCGTCGCCCCGATCTTTACAGTTAAAGATGATCATGCTGCATGTTTTGAAATAAAGCTGTCATGGGTTAAAATGCTAGATCATTTAAAGAACTAATACTACCGGGTAGCTAATGCCTGATGTTTTTTTGAGAGGAAAGTATGGGCAACGAAAAACCAAGATTTCTTAAAAGAGATAATGGAACTATTTATGACTCCGTGACCAGCGTGACCTGGATGGCCAATGACTCGTTACTGGAATTGGGAAAAGAGGTTTCCTACGCTGAGGCCGAGAAATATGCAAAACAAGCCAACGAGAAAAAAGTGGGCGATTACAGCGATTGGCGCATACCAACCATCCATGAAGCCTCTTCTATTTTCGATAAGGAAAAACTAAATAAAGATTCAAAGGGCGGAGATATTTTTTTAGATTCGGTGTTTCCGCTAGGAGCCGCAAACTGCACCTGGACATCCTCAACACGCGGCAAAGAAGCCCAAATAATGTTTTATGCTAATGGTTGTCCATACTGGTACGAGAAAAACGACAAAACTATTTCACACTCCGTACGTCTGGTCCGCCGCGACTCTTGATAAAAAGACCAACATAGCAAAAACTATAATTATTCTTATTTTCTCCGTCTCTATTTTCTTGGAACGTAGTAAAAAACTATTCTGGTTGCGCGGTTTTAATATTTGGAACCTGTAAGCCGAAATAGGGAGTCAGCTTATTGGGTATCGACAATTTACGATAGAGCTTGTGAAATTCCTTGCTAGAAAGTTCAGGGTTGAGCATTTGCTTAACTTGTTCTGAAGATACAAGTTGCTGGGAAGGTTCATCAAAGATAGTGACTCCAACACCAATCCAGTGGCCGTGGACAAACTGTTGCTGGACCAAACTTTCAACTCCCGTACTGTATTCCATGGCTTTTTTTATAACATGTTGAGCGATATGTACGGGCACACATTTTCCGATAGCAATCACCTTAGAGGTTTCTCCCATGGGATAAACCCGGAGAGCAGCTCGAGAGTTTCCCAATACGGTAAATTCTTTAAAAATTGCTTTTCGTTGTTTGCGGAATTTTTTAGAAATATAGCCTTCAATTTTAATTCGTTTTTTATCCAAAGGTTCGCAATTTTCTTGCGCCTGCGCTGAGTTACCTAAGAACAAACCCAGTATTATCAGAGTTCCAAGCACCTGTATTGTTAAATTTCCTGTATGGTTTTTATGCATCATATAGGGTCTTGTTTCTCCAGTTTAATTGAAATCCTTTGCTATAATAGTAGAGGCTAATTACCAAAAGATGGTAAAAAAATTGAATCTTAAGGAGTTGGCTTTTATCAATCCGGTTTAATTTGATTTTTTCTAATGTATTCTTCGGCGCTTTGTTCGGTTGAAAAATAATACTCTTTGCCATTGACCATTTTTTTTATTGCTTCTGATTTAGGAATGTACACGCCGTTATTGGGGTCCTGCACCATTTCTGTTGGGCCCGATTCTTTAGAACTCGATGATGGGAAAATCAGGCGAGCAACAAGAATGATAAAAACAACTGCAATTCCAAACAATGCTAAACGGGCCATTCCTTTATTGTAAAGATAAAGGTATATAGATTCAACCTGGGATAATGCCAAAATTTTAGCTGAAAATTGATTTTTGTACTCCATGAACGATAAGCCTAAAAAAATTAAAGATAAGAAAAAACCTCTGGTACCGGCAGTGCGTCAGAAAAGCGCGCTAGTTCCCCTCGACCCTTTTGCCGCCTACCTTCAGGAGGCGAAAAAATACCCAATCCTTACTGAAGAAGAGGAAAAGGAACTGGCAATTCGGTTACGGGAAACAGGAGATGTTGATGCTGCTTACCAACTGACAACGGCTAATTTGATGCTGGTTGTAAAAATCGCCATGACTTTCAAGCGAGAATGGCAAAATGTCATGGATCTGGTTCAGGAAGGCAACGTTGGTTTAATGAAAGCAGTTAAAAATTTTGACCCCTTCCGAGGGGTTCGGCTGTCTGCGTATGCCACGTGGTGGATCAAATCTTATATTTTGAAATATATTTTGGATAACTGGCGGTTGGTACGAGTGGGAACCACAAACGCACGGCGGAAATTATTATTTAACCTGAAAAAAGAAAAAGAACGTTTGGAGAGAGAAGGATTTGACCCTTCCACCAAGTTGTTGGCAGAACACTTCGGAGTTGATGAAGGTGAAATTATCGATGTTGAAGCTAGTATTGGTGCTTTCGATGTTTCGTTTGATACGCCTACACATCCTGATAGTCCTATGACCCCAGCCCAATCTTTAAGCGATGGAAAGTCGCTTGAAAAAGGGGCTGAGATAGGTCAGTTTCGGGAAATTCTTCAGCAAAAAATTGAAGGATTTAAATCCGAATTGAAACCAGTCGAAATTGAAATTTTAGAAAAAAGAGTACTTTCTGAATCTCCTCAGTCTCTACAGGAAATCGGCAATCAAAGAGGGGTAACGCGGGAAGCGGTGCGTCAATCAGAACAGCGGTTATTAAAAAAATTCAGGATTTATATTGAAGAAGAAATGCCGGAAGCGGCGGATTATTTTAAAAATTGAGGAGAAGAAACATGGAAACCCGGACAGAAACGGATAGCATGGGGGAAATCGAGGTTCCTACCCACTGTTATTATGGGGCTCAAACTGCACGGTCGCTGATCCACTTTGATATTGGTGCAGAAACTATGCCGCGTGAACTCATTCGAGGTATGGGGATTCTTAAGAAAGCCTCAGCTTTGGTAAATGCTGAGTTAGGCTTGATGTCTGAAAACATAAAAGACTTGATTGCTAAAGCCGCTGATGAAGTTATCGATGGGAAACTCGATGACCATTTCCCTTTACGGGTTTGGCAAACAGGAAGCGGAACACAATCAAACATGAACAGCAATGAGGTCATTGCTAATCGTGGCATTGAATTGGCTGGGGGTGTCATAGGTTCTAAAGATCCGGTTCATCCGAACGATCATGTAAATATGGGTCAGTCTTCTAATGATACTTTTCCCACGGCGATGCATATCGCGGCAGTTGAGAGTATTAATGAGGCTCTGATTCCATCTTTGACTGCACTCACTAAATCGTTTAGCAATAAATCCACTGAGTTCAAAGATATAATTAAAATCGGGCGAACCCATTTAATGGATGCAACTCCGCTTACATTGGGTCAGGAGTTCAGTGGTTATACCACTCAGTTAGAATATGCTCTCGATCGCATCAATGGTTGCATGCCGCGTATGTATCAGATTGCTCTTGGGGGAACCGCCGTTGGAACTGGTCTGAATTCACATAGCGATTTCCCGGAAAAGGTTGCAAAACAAATTGCAGATATCACCGGTCTCCCATTTGTGACGGCACCAAATAAATTTGAATCGCTAGGGGCGCACGATGCTATTGTTGAAACAAGTGGTGTATTAAAAACCATCGCCTGTTCTCTAATGAAAATTGCCAATGACATCCGCTGGTTGGGGTCAGGACCCCGATGCGGCATCGGAGAAATAATTTTACCAGCTAACGAACCTGGAAGCTCCATCATGCCTGGAAAGGTAAACCCAACACAGTCAGAGGCAATGACTATGGTGGCTGCTCAAGTAATTGGCAATGATACTGCGATCAATGTTGGTGGCTCGTCCGGTAATTTTGAACTCAATGTGTTTAAACCTGTGATGATTTATAATTTATTGCAATCGATTCGCTTGTTAGCCGATTCATGTCGATCGTTCAACAACCATTGTGTTGTTGGGATCGAACCAAACAAAACCCAAATTGAAAAGCATCTCAATGGATCACTTATGTTGGTAACCGCACTTAATCCGCATATTGGTTACGACAATGCTGCGAAAGTAGCTAAAAAAGCGTATCAGGAAAACATGACCCTGAAAGAATCTGCCGTCGCTTTGGGGTTATTGACCAACGAGGAGTTTGATGAAAAAGTCCGGCCCGAAAAAATGACTGGGCCTAAATAAAGAACTTTTAAACAAGGGAATAAGTTGAGGAGGTTTCAATGTTTAGTTTTGAACACTTTATAGGCATGGTGGTCATGCTTGCCATTATACTCCCGATCATTTTTAAAAAGATGTACTGAGCGTTATAAACAAATTAAACCTTCGAAAAGATGTTTAAATTCATGCTATCCATGTTTTGTATATTCTGATCGGCGATTAAAAAAATGACTTAAGCCTTTATGAAAATTCTTATAAATCACAAAAACAATGAATTTTTATGGGAGTCCTTTAAGTATATAGTTTGATGGGGCGGGAAACTTTTGAAATGTCCTTAATCGGCGTATTCAAACATGCGGTTGACACATTGCAGAGCTCGTTTTTGCGTATCGAGATTGATTTTGATGATGTTTTGTGGACTGGGATTTTCAAGGACGTTTAATATGTCTTCCAGTGAATTGGATTTCATGTATTTGCACATGGTGCAACCGCCTGCGAAGGTTTTTTGTGGAAATTCTGATTGCAGGACTCCTGTCAACCCACATTCAGTGAGTAAGAAGAATGAGTCTCGATCAGATTTTCGTACATGGTTAAGCATCTGACTGGTGCTGCCGACATAATCGGCTTTGTTGACCACTGCTGAACTGCATTCAGGATGAACCAGAACTTCTATGCCATTAAAGTTTTTTCGTACTTGATCAATGCCCTCCGGTTGGTATTCTTCATGGACGTAGCAGGTTCCTTCCCATAGTTTGATATTTTTATTTACCCCCTTTGTTTTCAGATTTTGGATTACGTTTTCACCCATCAGTTTATCTGGGAGAAAATAAATTTTATCGTTGGGAATTTTTTCGATTATTTTATAAACATTGGAAGATGTAACGCAAACATCGCATTGTGCCTTCACAGATGCAGTGGTATTGATGTAGCAAACGAAAGTATGGTCAGGAAATTGTTGGCGTAAACTAATAACATCTGCATCGGTGATGCCATCCGCAAGTGAACAGCCTCCGTATGGGTTCGGGTCAAGGACTATTTTTTTCGGATTGAGTATCTTGGCGGTTTCTGCCATGAACCGGACTGCAACAAAGACGATGATATCTGCATCAGACTCTTTGGCGTTCTTTGAAAGCCCATACGAATCCCCGGTGTAGTCGGCCACACTGTAAAATATTTGGGGCGCGATATAATTGTGAGCCAGAATGATTGCATTTTTTTCGCGCTTGATTTTTTCTATGCGCTCGATGGTAGGGAGCAGCAACTCGCAATTCTCTTTTGTGAATTGGCAGACGGGATTGCCAACATGAATATCTTTGAGTTTCTCGTAGAGTTGTTCTGCGGTGACCATGTGTTTAGCCTGGCGGCCATTTCAAAGGGCGACCGCCCAACATATGATAATGAATGTGAAACACGGATTGTCCTGCACCTTCTCCACAGTTTACTACAAGGCGATAGCCTGATTTATCGAGTCCCTGTTCTACAGCTAATTTATTTGCGACGGTAATAATTGAACCCATCAATTCATGGTCGGTTTCTTCCACATCTAGCAGGCACGAGTGGTGTGTGCGCGGAATAATTAGAATATGAGTTGGGGCCTGTGGGTTGATATCGTTGATTGCAAAAAGTGTCTCGGACTCATAAATCTTTTCCGATGGAATCGATCCGGCACTGATTTTACAAAATAGACAATCGTTATTCATAAGACTATTTTTTCAAGATTCGTAAAAGGGTTCGTCCCTATTTTCTATATCTTTTTGAGTGGAGTAACTGGTCTCAAATTGCTTCAGATGTTCAATGATATCTTCTTTATAGGAAATGAATGGGTCGAGCATCAAAAAAGGGTCGTCTGTTTTGTTAAGGCGAAAGCCAATCCAATCTATGAGATACCCCATATACGAATGTTGCCCTATTAATTTCTTGATCAATTCACCACGACCGTGAGCGCGTGTTCCTCTTGGTGGGTTTCTTTTTGCATGATCCACTGCCGGGTCCGTTGTTTTGCGGAAGCCATCGCCGCTAGCTTCCAATCCCCAAAACAGCCCACTTTTTTTGTTCAGGTTATGGTATTCCAAGTCAAGGCTTTTCAGCCATGGATCATGCCAATCCAGATTTTCTTCATTTTTAAATTCATTGAGCATCCAATATTTACTGGCCCAGTCCACACGTCCTAAAGTAGCTTCTGGGCCTTTCGACAAGTCGGTTAACACCGATTCCCAATTTTCGAGTATCCAGTCTGTTTCTTGATTCGTGCCTGCGAGATGTTTTTTGCAGGTCTCTAGAATATCATGTTGCAATTCCAGTGCTGTGGAAGAGGTACCAGAAGCCAGTGTCACATTCCATTTGAATTCCTGATCTCGTGAAATGGAACGCATTGCTTGTACGGAATTTGCAAGAATCCATTCTCTTTTTGCCACGCCCAGTTGCATGATTTCCAGCATCAAAGTGGTTGTTCCCATTTTCATGGCTGTTGCAAACTCACTCATTGTGGAGTCACCAACTAGAAGATGGATGCGTCGATATTTACTGGGGTCGGATAAGGGTTCGTCACGCGTATTGACAATGGCCCTATTGTATTGTACCCAACGATAAGATTCGTTGGGGATATGATCGGCGCGTTGTGAAATTTGAAAATCGATTTTTTCGTCCAGTATTTCTTGCGGCGAGACACCATCCCAGTCACGAAATGGATGTGGGTTACAGGAACCAATTCGCCCAGCACCACAGTAAATTAGTCGCGTTGTCAGAAAAGAAGATAGTAGTTTCAGGTTGTCCCGTTCATCAAAAGGAAAATTTCTCCCTACAAGGTAATTTTCGTGACAACCAAATGTGGCATTGGTTTCGAGATCAACATTATTTTTTATAATAGAAATATTGTTGTCCCAACCTAATTCTTCCACTGCTTCCTGAATAAGCGTATCACCTGCACGGTCAAAGGTAATGAGGTCAACAAGATTCGAGCATTCCGGGGATGCGTATTCCAGATGCCCCATGTCAAGATACAATCTGCCGCCATTAAGCAGGAAACCGCCATTGCCAGGAGGCTCGTCGTTTGCGCGATAATGCAGGTCGAGTATCCCTAGATTTTTTGAGAAGATATGATTCTTTATTTTGTTAGCAATCTCTATGGGATCGAGACGGAAGTCTCCGCCGTTATTATCTTTAACCAGTAGTCCATATTCTGTTTCTATTCCAAAGATTCTTTTTTTCATGGATTGCTTCAACCACGTTCCATGGAAGATTTATAAATTTCTGCGGTTTCATCATCGCCAAGAAATCGATATCCTTCTTCAGTGAGTATTGCCAGGGTAGGGTAGATATCATCTTCCGGTCGAGCTTGACCGGTGGCTGAATCGAATAAAGCTGCAGTTTGAAGAAGTCGAATAGCTAGGGTCATGGCTTGTTCACTAGTTCGTTCTGCGAGAGGTTTTTCTCCCCACAAATCTTCGTGTTCGAGAATGCCGCGAATAATTTGTGATCCAGATCCGGTTGCGGTATGAGTGCGAATCTGGAAATCAGCTCCCAGCATATCGTAGAAATGGATGTTGGATTTTTTGTTAATTGGATCGTAGGTAGCGAATATGGGGCTTACCACTCCTAGTCCTTGCACTGCCATACCTACATTTTCTTTTAGAAGCTTGGATAGAGCCCGAATTTTACCTTCTACACTCATCGATTGTAGTTGCGACCGGCGATAATATTCAAAGTTGTGGGATAGGACTCGGGCCATTTCAAATGCAGTCGCCGGAACTCCTGCGATTGCCATCAAGGTATAGTTGTCAATTGGGATGACCTTGTCGCACATCTCATACATGATGCTGTTGCCTGCGGTTGCCCGCCTGTCACCTGCAACGATAATACCGTCCTGAAAATGGAATGCGAGAACAGTTGTTCCCTGCGGAACTGTAAAACCACTTTGCTTTTGGGTGCCTTCTATTTTTGCGTGCCAGCGGTAACCGGATTCTTCCAGCAGCTCAAAAAATTCCCCTGCGGAGCTATTGGATTCGGATTGAAATTTCATTGACCGGTGCGTTGCTTGTATTTTTCGGATTGTTTTGGATCAACTTTTTTCATGCGTTTGAGCAGATTATCTCGTCCCGGTCTAGATGAATCAGGACTGCTAGGTCCTGACTTGTCCTGGTCTGGGCTGGACTCTTTTTTTTCTTCTCTTCTTAATGGGTCGTTCATCTCCATTTTATAGACTCCTTTTTACAATGTGTCTTTATTATATATAGAATGATCAGCCAGTTGAAGACTTCAATCTGTTTATTTCATCCTCACTTAAAGAACGATAAATCGCCTTGCTCATCGATTTTTCCGTTAGTACGGCTCCCTCAAGATACCATTGATTAAAAGCTTCCTGTAAAGTTTCAGGAAGCTCATTATCTTTTTCGTCTTCACTGTTTTCAGATTTTATTTTTCTACTCTCATCCCACAGTTTAGCGGCTTCCTGCAGGGCTTGGTCGAGGGAGTAGGACGCGAAAGGTTGCTTCTGGATTTCGCGTTGCAACCAGTCCATAACTTTTTCATCTCCAGCTATGGCAGTGCCATTTTTAAATGTTTCCCAATGTCCATCATAGTTCATGCGGAAAAAATTAGGTTTCCCTTGTTCAGTCAATTCTACCAGCAGAAGACGTATGATGTAGGGAGCACGCTGAATTTCTTCAAAGTTTTGTTTCAATGCGGGTGCAATACCAAATTGTAGTAGCCGGGCCGAGGTGACATCTTGCGCAGATCGGTTGAAACCTTCCAGGTGCGCCATATCCAAAAGATTCATCCGCAGTCTTTCCACATCAGCCGGGTGACCCACGGCACCCAAGGCGATGCGATCATAGATTTCATAAATCTTTCCCGGTTGGGGGGCAAAACCAAAAATCAATAAACCTTCATTATAAGGAACTGCCAAAACAGGCTGCCCCATTTTTAGTTTTTCCTGCACATAGTTATGCCGGGTTGAAACTGCCTCCATCCAGCGATAAGGCTCTTCAAACATATTTTATTTTCCCTTCCTGGATATAGGCAAGTTCAATTGATCGTCACCTAAATAAATTCCAATTTTTGTAAACATTTTGCAGGCAATTTATCCAAAAAATCCTAGAGTTTGTGGCCTGACCGATCGAGCAATTCGAAAAAGTCGCCGCCCGCCTGGGTTTCTTCAATATTTTCCGTCATGGATTTTACCTGTCTCAAAGAAAAACCTTCTATCTTACTACATGTGCTTTTTCTAAGTCTTCTTGACTGATTACCCCTGTTAAATCGAGTACATCCCCGTTTTTAAATTCAATTCCTGTCCAATGGATACTTTTTATTTTTTCACTTTCCTTGCTCACTGCGTCACCACGAATTTTTGCGCGGGTTCCTTCTGGCGGGAATTCTATAGCTCTCGAGATTTCTTTTTCAGTTAGTAATGAAAAAACTCCATTTTCCTGCTCCAATCCCCGATACAAACCTCTGTCTGGATCAAGGTTGTGATATTCCAGGTCCAGACTTTGAAGCATGGGATCATCCCAATTCAGATTTTCGGATTCTATAAACTCCAAAAAAAGTTTTTCTTTAATGGCCCAATCTATTCTATCGGATAATTTATCTGGGCTATGCTTCAGTTCATTCAAAGTTTTTTTCCATTCTTGAATAACCCATTTTGACTCTCTGTCTTTTCCTGGAAAAGTTTTTTCAACTGCTTCCAGATAAATTTCCTGAATTTCCAAAGCTGTGATTGTTTTGCCAGAATTTCTTTTTAGGGTTGCGTTCCTGTTTTTATCTTGTGATACTCTCAGAACGTCTTCAACGGGGTTCTTCAATTCAATATCCGGTAAAGTTGTTCCTCTTGCAATTAAGTTGAGCACGAATCTGGTGCTACCCACCTTTAAGGCGGTTACATAAGCAGACATATTTGCGTCGCCCATTATTAAATGTAGCCGTCGATATTGACTTCGTTTGGCATGGGGCTCATCACGGGTATTGATGATGGGCCGTTTTATCATGGTTTCTATGCTCAAAACGTTTTCAATAAAATCTGAGCGTTGGGCCAGTTGCAGTCCTTTAAATTGGTTCGTTTTAGGATTCTCAGATCCTACCTTTCCTGCTCCAGCATACAATTGCCGTGTAACCATAAATGGCACCAAGCCTTTCACCAAGATGTCGAAAGGAATGTTCCTTGACACAAGATAATTATCGTGTGTGCCATAACTATGCCCGCTGTAATCCGTATTATTTTTGAATACCTGGACAGCTTTTTTGCCCAGCTCTTGATTTCGAATTTTTGCACTTTCGGCCACAATCCTTTCACCAGCAACATCATGGGCTACTAGAGAAAAGAGGGAATTACATTCTGGTGTGCTGTATTCTGGGTGAGTATGGTCATTGTAAAAACGAGCACCATTTGAAAGTACCCGATCACATTTCATTTCCAGATAAGAATAAGGGCGTTTTCTGTCCTCGGCGCAAAAAGTATCTTCCTCTTCATCTTGCGCGAGGGACTGCACTTTGAAACCGCGCATGTCTTGATGAGAATTTTCCTGCGAGTAAGCCCATTTACCAAGCACGCTTTTTTGCGGGCAACTTTTCAATAGCTTCATGGATTCTTCTACGGGATCTGAATCTTCCAAGTCTTCACGGATGATACCGTATTCTGTTTCCATACCAAGAAGCGGGATGTAATCTTTCATATAACGGACCGACGAATCGTATTTTCAACAGCGGAATCAGATTCATTGGGCTTTCGAACCCGAACCACATTTTTGGACTCTATATCCAGGAGTTGGAGCCAATCTTCTAAATTGTATTCGGCAGGTAAAAGGCTACCTTCTTTAAATTCGGTTTCTAATGCCGTGGTCAGATCATCGACGGTTATGCATAATGTTTCCCCTTTAATAGATCTTTCTATGGCACTCTCTTTAGAACGTTTCATTATGCCTTCTATTGCTGCTCCCGAAATAAAATCGCTCCAATACATTTTCCTATTGCCACCACTTCGCAAGGTCAGCACAAGCACTTCTTGTTCCGGATTACGTTTAAAAAGCCGGTCCAGAAAAGGCTCGGCCATTTGATCGAAATCGTCATGCTCCCGTGGTAAACCGTCTTTGAGATAAACGCGCAAAATTTGTTTGCATTCTTTTCGATCTGGACGTCGGACTTTAATTTTTCTGTCGATTCGACCAGGGCGAACAATGGCAGGATCTATTAAATCGGGTCGGTTGGTTGCCAGGATTACCACGGTGTCTCGCAGGGATTGAATACCATCCATTTCAGCGCAAAACATAGGCACAACAGTATTACTGATGTTTGAACCTCTCCAAGCCTGCCGAGTGCCTAAAATTGATTCTGCTTCATCAATGAATATAAATGGCACTTGACCTTTTTCTTTGTAGTCTCTGGCTTTTTTGAAAATCTCGCGTATTTTTCTTTCAGACTCGCCGAGCCACATATTCAAAATTTCAGGGCCTTTCACATGAATAAAGCGGCCTTGTAATGTGGAGTTTTCCTGCTCAGAAAGTTTGCTGATCACTTCTGTTAAAATCGCTTTGCCAACGAGAGTTTTTCCGCAACCCGGTGGGCCATAAAACAGAAAACCTTTAGGTACCTGGTACTCCATTTCTTTTAAAATTTTCTCATGCAACAAGGGGTATTCAATAACTTTACGGATTTCTTCTTTTACCTTTTCTTGTCCACCTACTTGCGACCATTCTACTTTTTCAAAATCGTCTTCGATCAGAGTTTGCGATTCGCGTTTTGGAAGTTTTCCTAGAATCACTCTTTGGTTCGGATCTAGAAACACCTCTTCGCTTTCTTTTAAGGAATCTGAATCAAGATTTGCATGGGAAAGGACGATAGTTTCGGTATTTCCTGTGGCGGTCTGTACCAGCCATTGTCCCCCTTGAAGTTTGCCGGAAATTCTGGCCATGGGCCCCTGGATGGGAAGAGGTAATTTAGCAATAGCTACAAATCCTTCATTAAGAGCTACTTGATCTCCCGTTCTTAATCCCTCCTCTTGCATTAGTTCGGGGACGACTGCGACTTGATATTCGGTACCTCCTGATACAATACGGACAAGTCCATTTTCGCTTTGACCCAGAATGGTCCCAATTCGGTGCGCTGGTGATTTTAGTTTTTCAATCGCCTCTTCAAGTGTTTTTATTTTTAGAGAATATTGCTCTGCCATCTGTTGGGCCTGAAACAGGGCATCACGTAAATCTAAAACCTTTTCCTGCAATTGCGGTTGCTTGGAAGTTTCATCTAGCACCTGGTCAATCAATTCAACTATGTGGGTCTTATCGCCCATTCGTACAATCCTTTATTTTAAATTAGAACCTTGGTATGACTATTTAAAAGGGGTTGTCATTGATAACTAAGTTAATATTCTCCGAGTTTATTTTTTAATCCACCTTAACTTTTTTTGGATCAGGGTTGTTGAAACGCTACTTAACACTTTTTCAAATAGAGTCCAAAGGTGCTTCTTGGGATGCCGTTAAATTTATGCATATGATGTTTCTCTCGATTCAAAAACTTCTTAATTTTATTACTATGATATCCCTTGTTAGTAAACAACTTTGATTGATCTATGCGATAACGACGGGACTCTAAAATGCATAGGATATTATACCCACGCCAACAATCATAGTAAACGATGCTGTCGGGAATTATTTTACGTCTCATAATTAGGCAGTAATATTTCGGATTTGGTTCTGGGGTCACCTGGATGTAAACCTTGCTACCATGCCTAAACAGCTTAAATAACGGCACTTTTCCTACTACATCGAGTCCATGTATACCCTTGTACCCACTTGGTTTACTCTTTCTCGTGTCATCTCTCATAATATTTATTTTATATTATCTAAGACAGTCCCAATAGGACAGCTCCAAGATTTATTATAAATACATGAAATTAGCAGAAGAAATCCTAGAAGCCCTATTTAGGCGGGTTCAAGACCTGAGCGCTTCCGCTCGTTTTTTGTTCCTCAAGGTCGTTCGAAGGGTTGGCGATAATTGGTTAATAACTACCTATTCTAGTAAGTGCCCGTTATCCAAATTTAAAACTCTAACAACTCCGCTAAAATTTTATTAATAAATATTAATATTTGTCTCCCTTTTAAAATAAAGAGGTCTGATATAATGGAAGCATGCAAACTCAAAAAACATTCCAGGTTTTTGTTTTCTTCATTGCAGGGGCCCTTATTTCCCCATCTTTTTTATTTGCAAATCCCTTTAATCAACTGGTTGAACAAAAACAGATTTTGAAAAACCGGTTTGGCATTGGAACGTTAGAGTGCTTTCCCTTTACAAAGGAAATAGGTTTCACAGAGGATCAGATACCACTGATTGAAAAATGTTTGCAGGGAGTCACTACACTGAAGGAGGCACTCGCTCAGATTGGTAATGCTGATTATAAAGAGGTGGGGATCAGCAATCGTTTTTTGAAAACTGCCGGTTTTCACACTATTTTAATTGATTGGAAGGCTTCGTCATCTGAATTAGTTCGTTTTCTAAATCATCGTCTCAATACTGAGGAACAATTAGAATTTCTGGATAAAATTCGCCTATTGAAAAAGAAGATTGCCAGCAGAGGGATAGTTAAGGAATTCTATTGCTCTAAAGAAATCTCAAATACAGATTGTCTGGCAGGCTATAAAAACCTCGTTGCTGTTCGTGTTCCTCCAACGAAAAAAATAACAGGTTGGCATGAGATTATGATTACCCATTCCTCTTCTTCATCGGACAAACCCAATAAACTTGTTTTGGGGTTTAACGAATTGCCTGCCGAAATGGAAACCCGGATTTTGAAAGATCCTTATGAAACTTGGAAACCAAAAAAGAAAATGTATGAGGCCATTCAAGAAAAATATGGCAAAGCGTTCAAAGAGAAACTTCAGTTGGAAAATTTCATTTGTGCCGCCGAAATCACTCTAAGAGAATGTAAACAGGGAGCCGCTAACTTATTAAAAGCGAGTCAATCCACCGAATTTCGTATGCGTTACTGGGGGCAAGTGATTCTAAACCGTTACAATACTTTTATAGAAGATGACTTCAATGCGCAGATCCGTTTCGACCTTCCAGCGGAAAAAATCATCGAACATTTTTCTCGCAAACCAATAAAAACCCAGGCTGCAGAGAATACAACCCTAGCAGTAAAATTAGAGAAACAGACAAAAAATAATGCTTCCAGGTTACGAGCAGTTTGTGATCTCCAGGGTCTATCTTCTGCTCTTTGCGCCAAAGCTTTCAAAACCTTTATTCGATTTATAAAAAACCATCGCGACTATAAAGTTGCTTTGCCTTGGGACACCCTAATGTTTATTGACGGGACTCAAATTGCTCGAGTAAATTTCGCACTCAATTCAAGTTCCCAATCCACCTACCTCTCCACCTACCTCTATATTGATGCCAACAGCAATGACCAACAGTTTTCCAATTTTT
>Ga0209752_1000791_pt1 | contig 15472 bp, 21 predicted proteins | sample METZYME_3_250m_FD_187548 | JGI IMG/M metagenome (GOLD analysis project Ga0209752, IMG submission 187548) | Marine microbial communities from oxygen minimum zone in mesopelagic equatorial Pacific - METZYME_3_250m (SPAdes) (version 2) | ecosystem: Environmental > Aquatic > Marine > Oceanic...
GCTACGAGCTGCGGAGTAATCGTTTCCATTCAGGAACAATCCCCAGACATCAGCGCCGGGGTTACCACCGCCTTGGAACAACGCGGCTCAGCTGCAGAGGAAGCCATGCTGGCAACCGGCGCAGGCGACCAGGGAATGATGGTCGGATTCGCCTGCAACGAGACTCCGGAACTCATGCCTCTCACCGTCAGCCTCTCCCAGAGGCTAGTCGAGCAGCTGGCCCAAGTCCGCAAAGAGGGCGTTATTCCCTACCTCCGGCCAGATGGCAAGTCCCAAGTAACCGTTGAGTATCGCAATGGTGTCGCCGCCCGAGTGGACACGGTGGTCATTAGCACTCAGCACGACCCTGACGCCACCAACGATCAGATCAACACGGACATCACCGAGCACGTCATCAAAAAGATTGTGCCCGCCAACCTGCTTGATGCCGATACCAAGATCTTCGTGAACCCCAGCGGACGGTTCGTCACTGGCGGTCCGGCTGGCGACAGCGGCCTCACCGGCCGGAAGATCCTGGTCGACACCTACGGCGGCATCGCCCGTCACGGCGGTGGCGCCTTTTCAGGCAAGGACCCGACAAAAGTGGATCGCTCCGCAGCCTATGCGGCCCGTTACGTTGCCAAGAACATCGTGGCCTCCGGCCTGGCCGAGCGCTGCGAGATTCTGGTATCCTACGCCATCGGCGTGGCGACTCCTATCTCTGTGGCGGTGGAGACCTTCGACACCAATAAGGTCGACAGCGATACCATACACGCCCTGGTAGCCAAGCACTTCGACCTGCGTCCCGCGGCAATCATCCGGGACCTGGACCTGCGCCGGCCCATCTACCAGGCCACGGCCGCCTACGGCCACTTCGGACGGGAGAGCCTGAACCTATCCTGGGAGCGCACAGACAAAGCCGACGCCCTCCGTAAGGACGCTGGGCTTTAAGCATTCGGCAAACAGCCGACAGCTATCATATATTGTTATAACGATGGGGTCCTTAGGATTAAACCAAGGACCCCATTTTTTTAGCTGACAGACCCGAGCAAGCTTCATATCTGTTACCTTTCTCCTTTCGACGATGAAGAAAGGTATCGTTGCTTAGGTCAATTGCGCTGGTACCCGGCAAGGAGAATCCTCGGCTAACCCCTCAAAAACACAGATGCGAAGGATAGCTGCCAATCCTCTGGCATACCTTGGGTCGCTTACAATCAGCATGGCTTGAGATATGCTGTTAGTATCCTGTACCGGAGGGAAACGCCCTTGACAGACATCAGATTCGGAACAGACGGCTGGCGGGCCCTAATAGCCCATGATTTTACCTTTGAGAACGTCGCCCGTTGCGCCCAGGGGCTTTGCGACCATCTGAAAGAGGTAGGTACGGCCGACAAAGGCCTCGTTGTGGGCTACGACACCAGGTTCCTCTCTGCCGAGTTCGCTGAGACCGTGGCCGCCGTGTGCTCTTCCCAGGGGATCAAGGTCTTTCTGGCCGACAAACCCGCCCCCACGCCGGTGCTCAGCTACAACGTGCTGCAGTGCCAGGCTGGAGGAGCGGCGATCATCACTGCCAGCCACAACCCCGGACAGTGGAACGGGTTCAAGTTCAAACCTGAGTACGCTGGGAGCGCCACCCAAGAGATAACCGACCTCCTAGAAGGGTCAATCGCTCAGGCAAAAGCTCCTTCCATCCAGAGCATCGCTGAGGGCCGCAATAACGGCCTGGTGGTGGACTTGGAGCCCGCAGGGCCATATTTGGAGCGTATCGCCACTCTGGTGGACCTGGACGCCATCAAGAGCATTGGGCTCGATGTGGTCGTGGATTCCATGTACGGGTCCGGCGGCGGATACCTTCCGAACCTCCTGTCCGGGGGTGAGACCACCGTCACAGAACTCCACGGCATCCGTAACCCAGCATTTCCCGGCATGGAGCAACCAGAACCCATCGCCCGAAATCTGAAGGAGATTACGTCCCTCATAGCGAAAGAAGGCGCTTCGATAGGCATCGCCCTGGACGGTGATGCCGACCGCGTGGGAATCATCGACGAGCAGGGCCGGTTCATGACTACTCTGGACACCTTCTCCATCCTCGCCCAATACCTTCTTGAGCAGAAACAGGAGCGTGGTGCGATAGTAAAAGGCGTGACATCGTCCATTGCACTAAACAAACTGGGCGAGGCCTATGGGGTCGACGTCCACGAAATGCAGGTGGGATTCAAGAATATCGGGCCCAAGATGACCGAGGTCGATGCCCTGATGGGCGGGGAAGAGAGCGGTGGGTTCGCCTTCCGCGGTCACATCCCAGAGCGTGATGGCATCCTGAGCGGGCTGTATTTCCTGGAGTACATGGCCGCCATCGGGGACAGCCCAACCCAATTGCTGCAGCGGCTGACCAACAAAGTTGGCTCCCATTCCTTCCAGCGCAGGGATATCGCTTTTGAGGTCGCCGACCGGGAACGTATCCTGGAAATGGCCAACGCACCAGAGTTAACCGAAATCGGCGGTGTGCCGATACTAAACTCGGACACCATCGACGGGAGAAGGTTTCACGTCGAGGATGGGTGGCTTGCCGTGAGGTTCTCCGGCACCGAGCCCTTACTCCGTATCTACGCAGAGGCCGCCACCCCAGAGATAGTGACCAAGTTGCTTGGCGGGGCCATGACGTATCTCGGGGTTTAGGGGGTTAGAATCGAAGCCACTTCCGCATCTGTCACCCTGAGCTAATCGAAAGGTCTGCCATGGCAAAGGCTCTTCCAGTCTTCGCCGGCCTACGGCGCTCCTCAGGATGACACTACGGAGGTTAGCAGTCTAGAAACCTAAAAGGCCCCGTCTTTCGGCTGAAGGACGGGGCCTTTTAGGTTTCTAGTTGGTTAGCGGCCTCTACCGTTTAGTGTATTGAGGTGCTCGGCGAGCCCGCTTGAGGCCGTATTTCTTGCTTTCTTTGATGCGGGCGTCCCGGGTGATGAGATTTGCCCGGCGCAACCTCGGCTTGAGATCGGCATCGAAGACTACTAAAGCCCTGGCAATGCCGTGGCGAATAGCCTCTGCCTGGGAGTTGACCCCGCCGCCGGCAACTTTCACCACCACGCGGAACTTGTTTACTGTGTCACTAATGCGAAAGGCTTCGTTGATGGTCTTCTGCCACGGCGCCCAGTTGAAGAACTCGTCCATGGGCTTCCCATTCACCAATATAGGGCCGTTATCGTCCAGATATAAACGCACTCTGGCGATGGAAGTCTTGCGCTTACCGGTGCCGTAGTAATAGGTTTGGTTGGTTTCTGCTTGTACCAAGGTGAGTCTATCCTCCGTCTTCTATCGCCTGCGGGGTTGGCGCCTGCGTCGCCGGGTGACCGGACACCTGGGCTTCATGGGGATGGACTGAGCCATTATAGACTTTGAGACGCCGCAGCATCTGCCGGCCCTGGTGGTTCTTGGGCAGCATACCCTTCACCGCCAACTCCAGCACTCGGTCCGGGCGCGACTCCATCATCTCCCGGAGCCGGAATGTCTTGAGGTTTCCAACGTAACCGCTGTGGCGGTAGTACATTTTCTGGTCCAGCTTTTTGCCGGTGACTCGCAGATCGGAAGCGTTGGTCACAACCACGAAGTCGCCCGTTAGGACATGGGCGGCGTACGTAGGTTTGTCTTTGCCCTGAAGGGCGATGGCGATGTTCCGCGCCAAGCGACCCAGGGTCTGGCCCTGGGCATCCATAACCCTCCACCGTTCGGGAGTCTCGCCGGGTTTGGCGAAGTATGTACTGGTTCGTTTCATTCTCTGTTATCCCGATCCTATGCTCTTAGATCCAAATTTAATTGGACCCTAATTTCTACTTGACTCAAATTCCGCGGAACTTGAGTATTTTACACTAATTAGGCATAGCCCGTGTGCAGGGAGCAGCGGCGTCCCGCTCGGACTGCCCGCCAGCGCGTCTGTCACCTTGTGAACCGGGTATTTTCCCCGTCCTATTTCCGTCAATATCCCGTTTGCCTTTCTGATCTGCTGCTTCAGGAATCCGGTGGCTTCACATTCTATGACTATGTTCTCTTCAGACCTGGTCACTTCCCACCGCAACACTTCCCTCACCGCACTCCGGTCTTGAGGGTGCCCTACGGCCAGGGCCCGGAAGTCATGAGTGCCCACGAGAAGCTGGGCCGCCTCCGCCATCTTCCCGGCGTCAAGGCTTTCCCTGATCCAAAAATGAGTCTGCCGCCGCAGGGGTGATGGGGCCGGCCGGTTCAATATGCTGTATTGGTAGGTCCTGCTCAGGGCGCATCTTCGGGAGTTAAACTGGTGGCCCACCCGGTAGGCCTCAATGACGTTGATGTCATCGGGAAGATGGTGATTGAGCGCAGGAGCGAATCGTTCCAGGGAGTGCTGGGTCGCGGTGAGGAAATCCACCATTTGGCCTTTGGCGTGGGTTCCGGAATCGGTGCGGCTGGCGCCCCTGATCCGGGTCGCTTGGCCTGTGAATTGGGCCAACGCTTTCTCCAGCTCTCCTTGGATGGTCGGATGATTGGCTTGAAGCTGGAATCCGGCGTATTCGGTCCCTTGGTATTCAACCAGAAGGGCGGCCCGCCACAGCTGTTCGCCCGTTCCGCTATCTGACTCGCCGTCTGGGTGTTGGACTCTGCCTACTTTTATCTAAGCTATACCTCGTTTTACCTGCTCTGCTAGACCAGTTCGATGATCGCCATCTCAGCTGCATCTCCGTTGCGGGGTCCCAACTTCAGGACCCTGGTATAACCGCCCGCGCGCTCGGAGTACCGCACGGCAACATCGTCGAATACTTTCTTAACCACCCGGGAATTAGGCACCTGAGCCATCGCTAAACGGCGGTGGTGAAGGTTTCCTTTCTTGCCGTGGGTGATAAGTTTCTCGGCCATCACCCTGGTCTCCTTGGCCTTGGCCAATGTGGTGGTGATACGTTCGTGGAGGATCAGTTCCGCGACCAAACCCCGCAGCAATGCGACACGTTGGTCTCGGTACCGGCTAAGCTTTCTACCGGTTACTCTGTGGGAAGCCATGGTTAGTCTTCGTCCTCGTCTAGGTCGTCGCCAGTGCCGTTGTCATCTAAGTCTTCTATGGACATGCCTGGTTCTTCAGCAGGCGAGTCGTAATCCTCCCTTTCATCTCCCATGAGCTCACTTAAGTCCTCGGACGAGATATCGGGGACAGACCCAGCGGGGCCACCCAATACGTCGGTCACGCCGTGCTCAGCAAGTTTCTTTTTCAATTCAACCAGAGATTTTTCGCCGAAGTTGCGTATCTTGAGCAGCTCTTCGTCGGACACCTCAAGCACTTCGCCAACCTTGGAGATGTGCGACCGTTTCAGGCAATTGAGCGTGCGTGGAGACAATTCCAGCTTTTCGATGGGCGTCTGGTAGATCTCCGGGGAGACCACCAGAGGCGGCCGGTCTGAGCCCTCGTCAGGTAACCTGTTGAGATTGCTAAACAAGAAGAAGTGGTTCACCAGGTTTTCAGCGGCCTGTTGGATCGCTTCAACAGCCTTGATGGTGCCGTCGGTCCAGACTTCCATCACCAGGCGTTCGTAGTCGGTGACTTGTCCGACGCGGGTGCGCTCTACGTTGTAGTTGACCTTACGCACCGGGCTGAACACGGCGTCCACGGGCAGAACCCCCATGGGCGGGCTCGTAGGTCCATCCGTTTGGACGGCAGGTTGGTAGCCCACGCCCTGCTCAACATTGAACTCGATGGACAGGCGAGAGTCGTCGGAGTCAAGAGTCGCTAGGTGGAGTTCAGGGTTGACGATCTCGAAATCACTGGACGTCGAAATGTCCCCTGCGCAGACCCGACCTTCGCCTGTGACATCCAGGCGCATTTTGCCGGAGCGGTCCGATTGGGAGCGTATCCGGATGCGCTTGACATTCAGGAGAAGTTCCATGACTTCTTCCTTGACGCCAGGCACGGCCGCATACTCGTGGACTACATCATCGATCTTCACCCACGTGATAGCGCTGCCGTTCGTGGAGCTGAGCAATATCCTCCGAAGAGGGTTGCCGATGGTAAGGCCGAACCCGCGGGGGAGCGGCTCAACAGCCACCTTACCGTAGGTATCTTCCGATTCCATCACCCGAATCTCGGGTTTGAGCGTTTCCGCACCAGCCTCCGGCGTACCCGGAGTTAGAATCAGGGTGTCCAGCATGGACAAACTACCTCGAATAAAACTCTACAATTAGCCTTGAATCTACTATCGCCTGCAGGTCTTCGTCAGCAGGCAGAGATACTACCGTACCGGCCATTTCGCCCGAGTCCAGGGTCAACCAGGCGGGCACAGGTCGCTTGGGGACGCCGTCGATGCGCCCAGCGTAAAAATCAGTAGTCTTGAGTGATTCCTTCCAAGAGACCACGTCCCCAGGTTTGACCTGGAAAGAAGGTACGTCAGTCTTGACTCCGTTGACCCGGAAATGGCCGTGCATGACGCTTTGGCGGCCCTGTTTCCTCGAGTCGGAGAAACCCAGTTGGAACACTACGTTGTCCAATCGGCGCTCCAGAGAACGGAGCAGGTTCATGCCGGTAACACCAGGGGTATTAAACGCCTCGGTCATGTAGCGGCGGAACTGCCCTTCCATAACGCCGTAGATGTACTTGGCCTTTTGCTTCTCACGAAGGTGAACCGCATAGTCCGTGGGCCGTCTGCGACGACGGGACACGTCTCCGGGCGGGTTGCGACGCTTCTCGAAAGCACATCGGGGTGTGAAACATTTGTCGCCCTTCAGGAATAATTTTTCACCGGATCGCCGGCAAAGGCGGCAGGATGGCCCTGTATATCTTCCCATGGGTTTGGAGTTACACTCTCCTTCGTTTTGGCGGGCGGCACCCGTTATGGGGGATGGGAGTCACGTCGCGGATACTGGTGACAAACAGCCCGGCGCCTTGGAGAGACCTGATGGCGGCCTCACGTCCTGCACCTGGGCCTTTGATAAGCACATCAATTTGCCGTAGACCGGAGTCCATACCCTTGCGGGCGGCCTGCTCCGCGGCGCGTTGGGCGGCGAAGGCAGTCCCTTTACGGGAGCCTTTGAAACCCACCGTTCCGGCGCTTGCCGTGGCAATCACATTACCCTGGGGGTCAGTGAGACTCACCAGAGTGTTATTGAACGTGGAATAGATGTACGCCCGTCCTTGGGGCACCGAGCGGCGCTCGCGGCGCCTGGTCCTGGGTCTAGCCATAAGGTATTCTCACTCAGCCTTGTGTACTTAAATGGAGAGCCTACTACTTGCCGCCGCTACGCCTACCGCGGCCGGCAACTGTGCGTCGGGGACCCTTCCGGGTGCGGGCGTTGGTCTTGGTACGCTGGCCGGCGACGGGCAGGTTCCTGCGGTGGCGGTTGCCACGGTAGGAGCCGATCTCAATCAGCCGGCGTATGTTCTGGTTCACTTCCCGGCGCAAATCTCCTTCCGAGACGTAATCCCGATCCACAAGTTCCCTGATGCGGTCGATCTGTTCCTCGGATAGTTCATTCATCCGAGGGGGAATGACCGGGTCTAGCTCGGCTTTGATCAAGATCTCTTCCGCGATCTTGGGGCCGATGCCATAGATGCTTCTAAGGGCAACGTGAGCCCTCTTCCGATCAGGAACGTCTACTCCAGCGATACGGACCACTCCGGGCCTCCTTTAAATGTGAATGCCTAAATGCCGCCGTTTAAGTGAATATTACTTTACTTAACCTTGCCGCTGTGCGTGCCGGGCGTTGGAACAGATAATTCTGACCACGCCTTTGCGTTTGATTACACGGCAGTTGTTGCACCTTGGTTTAACCGATGCTGATACTTTCATGAGTGCTAGACCTAGATTTACTTGAATCGATAAGTGATGCGACCCCGAGTGAGGTCATATGGCGAGAGCTCAACCAACACCCGGTCGCCAGGCAACACACGGATGAAATGCATCCTGATCTTGCCGGACACATGAGCCAATACCTCGTGGTCATTGGGAAGTTCTACACGGAACATTCCATTGGGCAAGGCCTCTTTAACGCTGGCCTCGACCTCGATCGCTTGTTTCTTCGCCATAAAGCCCCTTATCGTGTCAATTTCTCCTGCCCTGGTTTCTACGCCAGGAACAAACGGTGGGCCGGATTTGGCCCCTGATTACCCATGGACGGTCAAGATTTCGGGTCCGTTCTCGGTTATGGCAATCGAATGCTCGAAGTGGGCTGAAAGTTTGCCATCGGCTGTAATCACGGTCCATTCATCTTCCAATATCTTTGTATGCCAGTCACCCAGGTTGAACATGGGCTCAATGGCAATGCACATGCCAACTCGGAGCAACGGGCCCATGCCCTCCTGCCCATAGTTGGGCACCTGAGGATCCTCATGCAGGAACCGGCCCACCCCGTGTCCGACGAACTCCCTAACGACGCCATACCCCCGGCTCTCGCCGTAGGCCTGCACCGCGGCACCTATATCTCCGATCCGCCCGCCCGGCTGGGCCGCCTTGATACCTTCTTCAAGACTGATGCGCGTGTCGTACATAAGGGCGATTGCTTCGGGGGTAACCTCGCCCACAGGCAGGGAAACCGCCGCATCGCCTATGAAACCTTCGATAGTCGCGCCCACATCAACCTTGACGATATCGCCCTCTAGGAGCACCCGATCACCGGGTATCCCGTGGACGATCTCTTCATTGACCGACGTGCAGATACTGGCCGGGAAGCCCTGGTAACCCATGAAGGTGGGTTTAGCTCCCTGCCGGGTTATCTCTTTGTGCGCTATCTTGTCCAGGTCCAGGGTGGTCATGCCTGGAGCCACCGCAGCCCTTAACAAGTCAATAACTGCGCCGACAATCCCTCCTGCACGACGCATGGAGTCCAGCTCTTGGGGTGACTTTATCGTAATCCCCCCAGAGTAGGTGGACGGCGAGTTAGAAGCGGTCTTTGTTTTTCGGCCGCTATTCACTACTTTATTCTACTCCTGATTGATTGTCTTGGGAACCCAGTTGGGACCTTCCAAACTTGTAACTTCAAGAATGATGCAAAAATTCGGACTTAGTGCGATCGTTTTAAGTGCCCAGAGCTGCCAGGACCCGCTTGTTGACTTCCTCGACGGTGTTATCACCCGGGATGTCAACCAACACCCCTCGTCCGCGGTAGAAGGCGAGCAGCGGCGTGGTCTCTTCGTTATAGATTTCTAGCCTTTGTTTAGCCGCCAACGGGGCGTCATCGTCACGTTGATAGAGTTCTCCGCCGCACTGGTCGCACTTCTTGCCTTCCGCGCCCTCTCCTATCGAGTGAGGCGCTTGGCAGGCCCGGCAGACGTATCGACCGCCGAGCCGTCGCATTAGTTCCGGTTCGGAGACATCAATATGGACAACCTTATCCAGGTTTCGGGAACCGTTGGACAGTGTTTTTTCCAGTTCTTGAGCTTGATTCAGATTCCTGGGGAACCCGTCCAGAATGAAACCGTCCTCGTCCGGGATGGACATAACCTTTTCCAGAATAATGTCAATGGTCACCTCGTCAGGGACCAGTTCCCCTCGGTTCATATACTCTTTGGCGCGAAGGCCCAGGGGCGTTCCCAGCCCAAGATTGTGACGAAATAGGTCACCAGAGGCGATATGGGTTACATCCAAGCGATCTCGCAACAGTTGCGCCTGGGTACCCTTTCCGGCGCCCGGAGGGCCGAATAAAACCAATCGCAGTCCCTGGGCCATGTTATCTCAGGAACCCTTCGTAATTCCGCATCATCAGCTGCGCCTCAAGTTGGCGAAGGGTATCCAGACCGACTCCCACCATGATTAAGAGGCTGGTGCTGCTTAAGGATATGGCTTGGACGTCAGTGATGAGCGACGCAATGTAGGGCATGATGGCGATCGTGCCCAGGAATAGGGCTCCACCCAAGGTGATACGCACAATCACCCGGTTCAGATAGTCCTGGGTCGGCTTTCCTGGCCGGATACCCAACACGAATCCACCGTTTTTCTGGAGGTTTTCGGCCAGTTGCTGCTGGTTAAACACCACCAGTGTGTAGAAAAAGGTGAACATCACCACTAGCACGAACACCATCACCCAATATAGCGGCGAGCTCGGTATCAGCAGGTTGGCAAAGAAGTTGGCCACGTCGCCTATCCAAGTGGTGTTTGTGGCGAAGTAAGTCGCGACAGTTCCAGGCAAAATCACGATAGAAAATGCAAAGATCAACGGGATCATACCTGCCGAGTTTATGCGTAGCGGTAGATAGGTAGCGCCGCTCTGGCGGTACATCCTCCCGCCTCTGAAGATACTGCGGCCGTACTGCACCGGGATGCGCCGGTGAGCTTCGTTGAACATCACGATGCAGGCAATGATTAGCACCCCGATCAGGGCGAAGAAACCGATACCCAACACATTGTCCCGGTCCAAGAATCCCTGGGTCAACAGCCTGGGGAACCCGGCGACGATGCCAGCGAAGATTATCAATGAGATGCCGTTCCCGATGCCCCGCTCCGTGATCATTTCACCCAACCAGACCAAGAACATGGTCCCGGCGGCAATGGAGAACAGGGCAGCAATCGTGGGCAAAAGTGCGCCACCGGAGAATCCCACGTTGGATATGACGTTGCTCTGCTCCAAGAGGACCAGTTGTCCGTACCCTTGGGCAAAGGCAATGGGGATGGTTATATAGTGGGTCATCCGGTTGATCTTGGCCCGCCCTGCCTCGCCCTCACGAGACATTTCTTGAAGCATAGGTATGACTGGAGTCAGCAACTGGATGATGATGGACGAAGTTATATATGGGAACACTCCCAGCGCGACGATGCTCATGCGGCTGAGTGCCCCTCCGCTGAACAAGTCCAAGAACCCGAGAAGTTCGTTATTCCTGAAGAGATTGTCTAGCTGCACCTGGTCAATGCCAGGGAGGGGGATGTGGGCGATGAACCGGTAGAGCGCAAGGATGGCCAACGTAAAGAGGATTTTGGCCCGCAGATCAGGTAGGCTGAAGGCGTCGACGGCCGCCTGAATCAGCTTGGGAAATTTGCCGGCCTGGGCTTCGGCGTTCATCATTACGCCGAAATCTCCTCCACAGTACCCTGGGCTGCTTCGATCTTCGCTTTAGCAGATTGGGTGAATTTGGCAGCAACCACGGTCACAGGCTTGTTGATCTCGCCGTCTCCGACGATCTTGACCGGTAGGTTCAGGTTCCGCAAATAACCTTTCCTCAGCAGAAGCTCCGGAGTTATGCGCTCTCCCGCGTGAAAGGTGTCCAAGGTTTCCACCTTGATCAGTGAATAATAGGTCTTGAACGGGTTGTGGAAGCCCCGTTTCATGGGCAATCCTTTGATTAAGGGCAACTGACCGCCTTCAAACCATGGGGAGACCCCGCCTCCAGAGCGGGATTTCTGTCCCTTATTCCCTCGTCCTGCCGTGCTCCCCTGGCCTGCCGCGTCACCGCGTCCAACCCGTTTTCTGTTTTTCCTGGCTCCCTTGCTGGGCGCCAATTGGTGTTCCATCATGGCGACGTGCCTCTTCGTATTATTCAGCTGGCTAGGATAATTTTAGATGTATCCGGACCGTTGGTAAACGGTTTAGGGGTTTCAGTGATGCCAGTTTGGGCCGCCTGCAGTTGGCGGTCTAGACTATTTCCACCTTTACAAGGTGGCTGACCTTGTTCACCATGCCGCGGATGGTCGGCGAGTCCTGATGGACCACGGTGTGGTTCAACCGATGCAGTCCCAGCGACTCGATGATTCGCCGCTGATTCCCTGGCTTTCCGATGGTGCTTTTGACCCAGGTGATATTTATTTCCGACATGATATATCGACCGTAAGTCCCCTTAGGGAGTCCAGCCTTTACTCTCCCTCAAGGGTTTCGCCGGGCCTTTGGCTCATCAATGATTCGACGTTGCTGGTATCTAGTTCAGATTGAGGCTGTGGTTCCGCCGGGTTCGGGTTGGCTCCGACAGGGACATTTTCTACTTTGTTACCTTCCGATGGCAGCGGCCGGCCCAGTCTGCGGGCTATCTCGACCTCAGGGTCTTTCAGTTGGCGGAGGGCTTCCATGGTTGCGTAAACGATGTTAATCGGGTTCCGGGATCCCAGGGATTTCCCGACAACGTCTTTCACGCCGCCCAGTTCCAATATCGCGCGCATGGCTCCGGCTGCGATGACCCCGGTTCCCTCTCGGGCCGGCTTGATCATCACGACGGTGGCGCCCTTCTTCACTGTGATCTGCTGGGGAATCGTGGTTCCCCTGATGGGAATCTTGACTGTTTCACGCCGGGCAACAGCGTTGCCCTTTCTGACCGCATCTGGGATAACCAGCGCCTTACCCAGGCCAACGCCAACTTCTCCCTGACCGTCACCTACCACAACCAAAGCATTGAAGCGGAGACGACGGCCTCCCTTCACAACCTTGGCGATGCGGCGGGTGAAGACTACTCTCTCGGAGAATCCTCCGGTGTCTTCCTCCCGACCTCGGCCGCGGTCTCGATCGTTGAAAAACCTGTTAGGAGCTTGGGCCATATTCGGTCTAGACCTCCCAGTCTATGCAGTAAGTTGAATCGGTGATTAGATTCTCTATTAGAACTTTAGGCCGGCTTCGCGGGTGGCTTCCGCCAGCGCTTTGACCCGGCCATGAAATTTACATCCGCCCCGGTCGAACACGACCTGGGTGATACCCTCTGCCATTGCTCTCTGCGCCACCAATTTCCCAACCGCTGCGGAGGCGTCGATCTTGGGGACTATGGGTCCGCCGGATTCCTTGATGGCATCTACGCTGGAAGCGGACGCAAGGGTGCGTCCAGTGGTGTCGTCAATCACCTGGGCGTAGATATGGCGCAGGCTTCGGAACACGGCTAGTCTCGGGCGTTCCGGGGTTCCAGAAATCTTGTTCCTTAGCCGGATATGCCGTACTTTTCTCAGCCGCTTTGCGTTCTTATCTTTAGGCATTATTGATTCAACTTAGTTCGGGAGGGGTACAGCAGGCTATTAAGCCTTTCTGGCCGCCGCCTTCCCTGGTTTAAAGTGAAGTACTTCGTCGGAGTACCTGATGCCTTTTTCTTTGTAGGCATTCGGGGGCCGGACTCTTCTGACCTGGGCGGCCAACTGCCCGACTTTTTGCTTGTCGATACCGCGGATGTGGACCCTATTATTCCCTTCCACCTCCATGGTCACTCCATCTTCCGGTTGGATTTCCACGGCGTGGCTGTGGCCCACATTCAGCGTAATGCCTTTGCCCGCTTCCGCGACCCGGTAGCCAACACCCATGAGTTCGAGAGTCTTGGAGAATCCTTCGGACACTCCGGTCACGGCATTGAAGATGAGGCTTCTAGTCAGACCGTGTAAAGAATGGTGGAACTTGCCGTCTGATTGGCGCTCCACCAAAACTACCCCTTCTTCCACTTTGACCACCACTTCGGGGTGGTATCTCTGTTCAAGGGTTCCCATGGGGCCGGTGACTTTGACTCCCCCGTATTGGACTTCCACCTGGACGCCATTGGGCAGGAGAATCGGTTTCCGGCCTATGCGGGAGAGGGTTTTTTCTTGTTTTTGCTCGTTCACAGCCGAATCACCAGACAAAACAGAGTAGTTCTCCACCGACGCCTTCACGCCAGGCCTTACGCCCGGCCATAACGCCTTTGGAGGTGGATAATATGGCCAGGCCGATGCCTCCGTAGACCCTGGGAATCTCTCCCTTGCCTACATGAACCCTTAAACCAGGCCTGCTTACACGCTTGAGGCCGCCGATGGCCGACTGTCTTCCTTCCCGATACGTAAGGTGTATCCGAATGGTGGGATGAGCCTGGCCCCGGGGCATGTCGAAGTCCCGGATGAAACCTTCTTCTTTTAGAATCTTGGTCACAGCCAGCTTCAGCTTGGAGTGAGGGATGCTAACAGAATCGTGACGCACTTGTATAGCGTTACGAATCCTGGTCAACATGTCTGCCAATGGATCGGTTACCGGCATCTTAGGTCTATCTCCCCTCTCCGCCTGAAATTAGCAATTTGCAAGCTTGCTCGTTCAAAATATTTAGTATCGCTCACAGCAGAACCGGGCTATAAGCTGGCCTTGCGCACGCCAGGCAGTTCCCCGTTCAGGGCCATCTCCCGGAAGCATATGCGGCAGAGTCCAGTGTGCCTGATGTAGGCGCGCGGACGGAAGCATCGGTTGCACCGGTTATATTCCCGACCAGGGAATTTGGACTTTTTAAGCCATCTCTGGACTGTCGACATTTTCGCCAAGGACGCCTCCCTTAGGCCTCAACCGTATCTTTTATAAAGGGCATGCCATAGAGTTCTAAGAGGCGTATGGCCTCGCTGTCATTCTTGGCCGTGGTTGCTATGGTTACCTGCAGTCCACGAATCTTGTCTATCTGGTTGTAATCGATCTCCGGGAAGATGATCTGCTCACGAATACCGATGGTGTAGTTGCCGCGCCCATCCAATCCGCGCCTGGGTAGACCGCGGAAGTCACGGATACGGGGCAGTGCGGTGTTAACCAAGCGGTCCAGGAAATGGTACATCCTGTGCCCACGAAGGGTCACCGCGGTGCCGATGGCATTCCCTTCCCGGACCTTGAAATTCGCGATGGATTTTCGGGCACGAGTGGTGACTGGCTTCTGGCCGCTAATAATCGTCAGGTCTTGGGTAGCCGCATCCATCGCGCGTCCGTTCGTCAGCGCCTCACCCACGCCGATGTTCAGCACGATCTTCTGAAGCCGTGGAACTTCCATCGTGTTCTCGTAGTTGAATTCTCGCATCATCACAGGAATGATGTCATTCTTGAACTGGTCGTAAAGACGGGGCGGGGGAGGGGGTTCTGTGGGGGGTTCAAGTTCGGCCGGGGCCCTTTCTCCACGTCCACTCCCCCGTTCACGCCGTTGGCGGCGGGGAGCGGTTTGCTGCTCTTCACCCTCGGCGTTTTCTTCTCCATTCTCTTCACCGCCGTCTTCGGCGCCGGAGTTCTCGGTGTCTTCAGAAGAATCTTCAATAGAACCGTCAGAAGAAGAACCGTCCGAAGATTCGATGGTCGCGATTGCCTCAACGACCGTTTCTTCGGACCCTTCGGTCACTTCTACCTCTTCAGGTTGTTGTTTTTCATCATCGATTATCATCGATTACTTCCTGGCATTTGGTGCAAGTGCGAACTCTGGAGCCTGTATCTAAGAAGTTGATCTTGGGCTTAGTCGGTTCGTTACACTTGTTACAGACCAAAACAACGTTTGACACGTGAATGGAGGCCTCTTTTTGGATCCGTCCAGACTGGCTTATGCCGGGGCGGGCCTTCATATGCTTGGTAACTAAGTTTACACCCTCGACAATCAGTCGGTCCTGGCCGGAAATCTGCCGCTCTACCCGGCCGGTTTTGCCTTTCTCTTTGCCGGCGATCACCAGCACGTTATCTCCTGTTCGAATACGCATCAAACAACTTCTGGGGCCAGGGATACGATTCTCATGAAGCCCTGGTCTCTCAATTCGCGGGCCACCGGGCCAAATATTCGGGTGCCGCGGGGCATTTGGTCTTCTCCGATCAACACTGCAGCATTGTCATCGAA
>Ga0209752_1000798_pt1 | contig 15418 bp, 18 predicted proteins | sample METZYME_3_250m_FD_187548 | JGI IMG/M metagenome (GOLD analysis project Ga0209752, IMG submission 187548) | Marine microbial communities from oxygen minimum zone in mesopelagic equatorial Pacific - METZYME_3_250m (SPAdes) (version 2) | ecosystem: Environmental > Aquatic > Marine > Oceanic...
TGCTCCGGGCAAACACCACGAGGGGATTTCGGCGCCGTCAGAGGCGTCAGGCGAAGCGCGACTCGAAGCCCGGCGTGGACACCGCATCTGCTGATGAGGACGAGGCCTCGTCGACCGACGAGTCGGCCTGAGAATCCCGGCTGTCCTTCGGGGGAGGCCACACAAGGGCCTCCGGGTTGGTGCTCAGGCGTCCGGGGAGGTGGTGGGGTCCGCTGCCCAGTCGGACACTGCCACAGTGAGTTGATCGGCGAGTTCGGCGGTGGCGGGAACCACCGACGACGGGGGAGCCAGCGTGCAGAGCACCGCCGGCATCCGTGTTCGACGCAGGATCGGGAGCCTCATGCCGCGGACAGCGACCTCGGTACCGGTCATACCGTCGGCCAGCACCTGTTTGAGGGCTGCGGCGCAACGTTGGGCCAGACGGAGGCCGCCCTCGCTGTGGAAGCCCTCGGTGGCGAAGTATGCAACCTCCGGGGCGGGTAGGTTCTCGATGCGGAGCCCGAGGTAGGCCTCCGCCTCGAACCGGTTGGCCGTGGCGGCCTGGGTGGTGTCGTCCGGATGGTCGAGGGCGACGACGTTTGCACCACGGGTTCGCAGACCGCGCGACAGTGCGGCGGCGAGGGCGCCGCAGCTGCCGAAGTGGCCCAGGGCGATCCGCCGTTCGTCGAGGTCGGGTCGGCTGCGCAGAAGTAGGTCGAGTTCTCGGACCTGGGCCACAGGGGTGGTGCCGGCTGAACGGCCGGCCAGGTGGCGGAGGGATCGGACCGTGGCGGCGCCGGCGATGCCATCCAGGATGAGGCCGGAATTGCGCTGGAAGTCCCGAAGTGCGGCCGATGTGTCGGTCCCGAAGATTCCGTCGATCCGACCGGCATCGAATCCGAGGCTGCCGAGCCGCAACTGGAGGTCGGCCACGTCGTCGCCGCGCAGCATCGGGGCATGCAGGTAGAGGTTGCGGTCGCCCAGTCGGTATCCGGCCTCGATCAGCGATGACAGCGTGTGTTCGTCGACGAGGCCGTGTTCATGGAGGCCGCGTTCGGCCTGGAAGCGGGCGACCTGGGCCGATGTGTCTTCTCCGTAGTGGCCCGCGGTGGCCTCGGCAGGGACAACGGGATGTCCGGCCGTGTCGAGGCGGCGGTGTAGGTCTCGGACGCCCTCGCCGGTGTCACCGGGCCGGAGGGGTTCACCGATCGGGGTGGTGTCCTTGGGGACCATCGGACGGTGCGCCGAACCGCTGGTCGGGCGGGGCGTTCGAGGCGGCCTAGAGGTGGGCAGACAGCTCCTCGAGGAGCTGTGCCTTGCCCTTGGCGCCGACGATCTGAGCGGCGGGCTCGCCGTCGCGAAAGAGGATCATGGTGGGGATGCTCATGACCTGGAAGCGTCGGGCCAATTCTGGGGCCTCGTCGACGTTGACCTTGGCGATGCGTAGCGCACCGGCCTGTTCGTCGGCGATTTCCTCGAGGATCGGGGCGACCATCTTGCAGGGCCCGCACCACTCGGCCCAGAAGTCGACGAGCACGGGCTCGGTGGCGGAGCCGATCTCCTCGTCGAAGGTGGTCTCGGACAGGTTGCTGATGGCTCCGGCCATGGCGTGCCTCGCTTGCGGTCTGGAGGATTGGGTGTCGGTCGGGCGACCGTGTGGCCCCTTTCTACCCGTTCATGGAGGCGACGGGGGAGAAGGGGCCGGTGGTCGCCGGTCACGCCTTCAGTCGTGCCGGCTCTGGAGCCAGCGCTCGGCGTCGATGGCGGCCATGCATCCGGAGGCGGCGGCGGTGATGGCTTGGCGGTAGGTGTGGTCTTGCACGTCGCCGCAGGCGAAAACGCCCTCGATGTCGGTGGTCGACCGGTCGGCGTGGGTCAGCAGGTAGCCGTCCTCGTCCATGGGGAGTTGGCCGATGAACAAGTCGGTGTTGGGCCGGTGGCCGATGGCGATGAACACGCCGGTGACCGCCAACTCCCGTACTTCGTCGGTGCCGGTGTCCCGCAGTCGCAGGCCGGCAACTTTGTCGTCGCCGAGGATGTCGTCGACGACCGTGTTCCAGGCGAACTCGATCCGGGGGTTGTCGAAGGCCCGGTTCTGCATGATCTTGGAGGCCCGGAGTTCGTCACGGCGGTGGATGACGGTGACCTTGCTGGCGAACTTGGTGAGGAAGGTGGCCTCCTCGAGGGCCGAGTCGCCGCCGCCCACCACGGCGATCTCCTGGTCGCGGAAGAAGAAGCCGTCGCAGGTGGCGCACGTCGAGAGGCCGTGGCCGATGAGTCGCTGCTCGGCCTCGAGGTTGAGCATCAGGGAGCGGGCACCGGTCGAGATGATGACCGAATCGGCGGTGTGGGTGGGTTCGGCAATGTCAGGGTCGCCGACCCAGATGCCGATCGGCCGTGCGGAGAGGTCCACCCGACTGGCCTTGACGGTCTCGATCTCGGCGCCGAAGCGGGCTGCCTGGGTTCGCATGTCGACCATCAACATCGGGCCCATGATCCCCTCGGGGAAGCCGGGATAGTTCTCGACGTCAGTGGTGAGCATCAGTTGGCCGCCGGGCTGGTCGGAGTTCGACGACGGCTCGCCCTCGAGCACGAGTGGGGCGAGGTCGGCACGCGCCGCGTAGATGGCGGCGGTGAGGCCGGCGGGGCCGGAGCCGATGATCACGACTTCTCGGTGCGAGGGGGGCATGGAGGCTCCTGGGGAACTCGTGGAAGAGGTGGTCAGTCGGCGGAGCGGGTGCGGCGGGACCATAGCCAGGCGCCTGCTGTGACGAAGGCTGCTCCGAGGACGAGGTGGGCCGACCAGGACTCTCCCGGCAGGGCCGTGTCGAGGAGGCGGAACAGGCCGATGCCGACCAGGGCGAGGACGGCGGTGCCGGCGATGGCGATGAAGGTTCCGAGCACGATCGCCCGGGTGGCGGTGAGGAGCGGCTCGGTGGTTCGGGAGCGCACGGTGCCGACGGCGTCGACGATCCGGTCGGTGGCGCGGGAGGCGAGGTCGCGCGGTTCTTCGTCGGAGGAGGGGGTACCCGCGTCGGCCATGGAGCGTGAGTCTACAAGGGGCGTTCGCGGCCCGATCGGGGGTCAGTCGTGGGCTGGCGGCCAGGTGAAGGTCTCGCAGGTGTGCGCCTCTACGAGTGTCCACGAAGTGGATCCGACGTAGAGCAATCCGAAGACCGGGAGATCGCCCTGGAAGAAGAGACTCGTTGTGCCCAGCACCTCCTCCCCGTCGAGGATCTCGGCCTCGTCGATGCCACAGTCCGGTGGCCAACCGCTTGCGGGTACGGGTCCGGCGGGGATCGCTTCGCCTGCTCGGATGGTGGATGCCAACTCCTCGGCATCGGGGAAGAGGAAAGTGAAGGTGTCGAATTCGGAGTATGCGGAGTATGCGGAGTCTGTGGAGGCCTGGGCGTCGTCGTCCGCGGAGCCGGCGGCCAGACGAGACTCGGTGCCGCCAACCTCTTCGAGGGGCTCGACCTCATGGAGCGATGCTTCGCCAACTTCCGACCCGTCGATGCCGGCTGCATCCGCGGTCACGATGGCCGAGAGATCGACTGTCGTGGCGGGTGCATCGTTGGTCGCGGGGGCGAGTGCCTGGACGGGAGCCTCGACGGTCGAAGGGACCGACTTCTCTGAAGCATCCATGGTGGCGGTGGTCGCGGCAGCGGATATGGAGGGTGGGGTGGACTCAGCGGGGTCCGAAGCCTGCATTTTCGCCGTCGGTGCCGTGGTAGCCACGCCGGCGACGTCCGTCTCGCCGGCGTCGTCTCCGGAGCCCATGATGCCGATACCGACGAGCAGTGCGATTGCCGCGGCAACGGCGGCGGCCGGCACGGCGCGCGTTCGGCGACGGCGCGTGGCCAGGGAGTGGACGTCGGTGCTGGTGACCGATGCCCCGAGCGCCGCGGCGATCCCCGCCTCCCGGACGGAGGCGGTCGGAGGATCGACGGGTGCGGCAATGGCGGAGCACGCGGTTCGCATCGCCGCCACCCGTTCGACCAGTGCCTGGTCGGCATCGGCGGGCAGGACGGCCTCACCATCGACGATGGCGGAGGCCAGTTCGTCGAGGGCGTTGAGTTCGGCCGGAATGTGCGGTTCGTTCATGGTCACTGGTTCTGACGTTCGTCGGGGGCCTCGGGGTTCCCGAGCCGGTCGGCAAGTGCGGCCCGTCCGCGCGCGATGCGTGAGCGCACGGTGCCGGGTGGGAGGTCGAGCGCCTCGGCGATGGCGGCGTAGTCGAGGTCGCAGAGGTCACGTAGGACCACGGCGATGCGGAAGTCGTCGGGTAGTTCGGCGAGTGCGGTGTCGATGTCGAGCCGATCGGCGAGTCCGGCGTCCGACGGATCTGCCTCGGAGCGGGGCAGGACCTCCTCGACGGGGACCGGACGACGTCCCCGTCGGCGAAGTTCGTCGAGGCAGGCGTTGGTGGCCACCCGGTGAAGCCAGGTCGTGAACCTGGCTCGGCCGTCGAACCGGTCGAGACGCGTCGCAATGGCGATCAGCGCCTCCTGGGTGGCGTCGGCGGCATCGGCGTCGTTGCCAGCCATCCGGCGACAGATCGACCAGATCCTGTCGTGGTGGCGGCGCAGGAGTCGGTCGAGGGCCTGTCGGTCGCCGGAGCGTGCCGCTGCGACCAGGTCGTCGTCGCTTGGATCGTCGAAGGGCGGTGGAGCGGCGATGGTCGGAAATTTAGTCCCAGCCGAGCAGGCTCCACCCAGTACCCAGGAGGGCGGAGGTGAGAACCACGGCGGCGGCCAACGTGACAAGGAGGAGGAGTCCGAGCATGGCGCCGGAGAGTCGGCTGAGGGCACGGTGGCGGTCCTCGACGGCGTCGAGTTCGGGCCTGGCTTCCGCAGGCTGCAAGGCCATCCGGAAGTCGAGCACATTCGTGGGACGATCGGCCTCTGGTGCGGTCAGCATCTGGTCGACGAACTGTCGGAGGTGTGCGTGGACCTCGGCACGTGGGCAGTGGGCCAGCAACTCGGCCAGCAGGATCACAAGCGCTTCGAGGTCGGCCTGCGGGTCGAACGGCCCGGGCCCGCCCTCTCCGGTTCCCCGGAAGTCGGTCAGGAGGATTGCGCCGTCTGCGCGGACGAGGACGTTCGAGGAACGCAGCGCACCGTGGGGGACCCCCGACCGGTGGGTGGTCTCGAGCACCCTGGCCACGGCATCGATCAGGGCGACGACGTCGTCGGGGTCGAGGTCGGGCTGTCGATCGAGGAGGCGGTCGAGGGGCGTCGCATCGACCCGTTCGGTCACGACCACGGCGAGGCCGTCATGGTCGGTGATGTCGAACACGGCAGCGACGCCGGGGAGGGGGAGGTGGGCGGCACCGGTGGCGACATCGCCGGCGTGGACGAGTTTCACGGTGACGGGGCGTTCGAGCACGGCATCGTGTCCTGCCCACACCTCGGTGTGTGTCGTGCTGCCGAGGAGTTCGTCCAGGCGATACCGGGTGGCGATGATCGCCCCGGGTGCGCCACCGCGAGGGTGCTGCAGTGCCATCGCCACCGACGGTAACGAGTGGCCCGTTTCCGGTGGTGTATGGCTGGTTCGGGCCGGTCGGGCCCCGGCCTGGTCAGGCCTTCAGGACCATGCCCACGCCGACGAGGCCCGGGCCGCCGTGGCTGGCGACGACGGGGCCGACCACGTCCACGCGGATGTCGTTGCGGCCGGTGTCTGCCGCTACCTGGGCGACGAAAGCGTCGATGTCGTCGGCCATGGCGTGGGCGATCGCCAGGCGGTCGATGTTGTCGGCGTTGTCGGTGACGGTCGAGCGAAGCCACTCGAGGGCTTTCTTACGGGTGCGCTGCTTGCCGGCCTCCTCGACCTCGCCGGAACTGAAGTCGAGTAGGGGCTTGATCGACAACATGCTGCCGAGCAACGCCTTGGCGTTGCCGATCCGGCCGCCCTTCTTGAGGTTCTCGAGGGTGTCGAGGACCGCATAGACCCGGGTCCGGGCCGAGAGGTCGGCGACGACAGCGGTGATTTCGTCGGCGGATGCGCCATCCGAAGCGGCCTGGGCGGCCGCAAGCACGATCGTGCCGAGTCCGCAGGTGACCGACCCGCTGTCCAGCACCCGGATGTCGCCGTCGATGTCCCGTGCGCCGGCCTCGGCGGCCTCCATTGTCGCCGACACCTTCCGCGAGAGGTTGACGCAGACCACCTGGTCGGCGCCGCCGTCGAGGGCACGGCGAAACGCCTGGTCGAACTGTCCGGGCGATGGCGCGGCAGTCTGTGGGAGGTGCTCGCTGGTGGCCATGCGGTCGTAGAACTCGGTGATGCTGAGCTGTTCGCGGTCGATGAGCTCCTCGTTGCCGAAGCGGATGCTCAGGGGCACGATCTCGATGCCGTACGACGCGACTTCGTCGTCGGTGAGATCGCAGGCACTGTCGGTGACGATCCTGACGGTCATGGGTCCTCCCCGGGGTTGGGCGCAGCGTAGTCGTCGGACGGATTGGGTCTGCCGTTGCGGGCGGATCGGAACCACCACACACCGAGGACCAGCAGCGCCCCGGCGAGGAGGAATACGCCGACACCGGAGAGTTGGGTGCTGCGCACCAGAAGTGTCGATGACTGGAGTTGTAGGAGTTCCGAGGGGTCGGGCGAGCGGACCGTGATCTGGAGGCGGGCGTCGCCTGAGGTCCTGGCCTCCACGAGGATGGAGATCCGGTTGGTGCCCGGACTCAGCGTCGCATCGAGGGTGTCCCCATCCGGGAAGTCGAGCCGACCGTCGGATTCCAGGTGCATCCGGACATGCACGGGCACGGAGAGGCCGTTATCGACCGTGAAGGGGACGGTTGCCCGTCGGGACGTGAGTCGGACGTTCTGGTCGTCGGGCGCCTCGAAGGAGTCGAGGACCACGAGGACGGCGTCGTAGACGGCACGAAGGTACGGCTCCCCCTGCCCAGTGTCGAGTTCTGCTGCTGCAGTCGCCTCGAGCAGGTCGTTGAGGTGTGCGATTTCCGGCCGCCGTCCTCCGACGAGCGATTGGTAGGCCTCGATCGTGATCTCGACGAGGCCCCGGTCCCGGATCTTTGCTGCGGCGGAGGTGACCGGCTCGGGCCACAGGGCCTTCAGGGGGATCGTGTCGGGGTCGAGGGTGGCGATCGAACTGAAGAGGACGGGGAGCGGCGCCAGGTCGACGAACGGAGCTTTTTCCAGTCCTCCGAGCAGGACGTCGAGGAGTTGGGCGTCCAGCGCCGAGGGATCGGAGATGGTGATCACGGTCTGACGCGGGATTACGGGCTCGGTCCAACTGCGTACCGCCAGGTCGGCGAGCAGGTGCTGGACGGCGGCCACGGGTCCGTCGGGGCCGACGAGGTGCTCGTTGAGGGCGGGGTCGATGACGAGGGCAGTGAACGGCGAGCCGCTGGCGCCGCGGAGTCGGACGGGTTGGGTCATGGTCGCCAGGTCGTCGGGTCGGGGATCGAGGTGGTCGGCGCCGACGATGAAGCGTTGGCTACCGAGGTGGCTGAGGAGGTCGAGGGTCTCGTCGATGCCGGTGGGCGGAAGGTGGACGATCGACCGGTCGGGAGTGGTTCCGAGTTCGTCGGCGAGCGCGAGGTCTCCATGGTCGAGGATGTCCCGATAGATGTCGGGGCGTTCGGCTTGGCGCCAGGCCTCCGGATCGGCGGTGACGAACGGTGACGAGGCCAGCCGGATCCCACCTCCGATAACGCCGATGAGGTCGTCGAGCAGTCGGGCGTGGGCGGCGTCGCCGGACTGGGCGAGGGCAACGACGGTCGCCGGCGGCATGCGCAGGTCGGCGGCTACGAGTGGGTGGTCGGCGAGGGCGTTGACGACGGATCGGAGACTGCGGACGGTGTCGGGGTCGATGCGGTTGGCCCCGTCGGATTGGAGTGGTGGGGGTCCGGTGATCTCGATGACGAGGGCGGTCAGAAGCGGGAACGGGGGCTTGTCGTCGGGTAGGTGGAGAACCATCGTGTGGACCCGGTCGAGAAGTTCGCCGTCGAGCGTGGTGAGCAGGATCGAGAGCGGGTGCACCGATCCGGGATTCGTCGGGAGGTCGTTCCCGGGTCCGATGTCGAGTTCGAGGGAGGCCACGCCTCCGGTGCCGAGGTGGTCGGCGATTGGGAAGGTCACCGGAGAGCCCACCGGGTCGGGGAGTGACTCGCCTTCGACGTGTACTCCGCCGAGGAGCCCGCTGGCGCCGATGGACTCGTGGAGGCGGAAGGTCAGGAGCCCCTCGTCGACCGATCCGGTGACCCGGAGGTCGATGGCGAGTACGCCCAGGCTGTCGACCCAGGGCGACTGGCCGACCAGGGTGATGTTCCCGCCGGCCTCTGCAGCACCGGCCGGCAGGGGCATCGTCGATCCGAGCAGTGTGAGGGCGCCGAGCAGGGCGGCGGCGACCGACGAGGCGAGTCGGCCCGTGGGCGGTGGGGGGGTCACGAGGATCGGGACTCCAGGCGGAGCACGGAGAGGCCGCCGGGCCGATCGGTGAATCCCGCCGATCGGTAGAGGTCCAGCGCAGGGTCGTTGTCCGGCTGGGTGTTGACGAGGACCGTCGTGGCTCCATGGTGCGCCAGCCAGTGGAGGGCGTCGTCGAGGAGCATCCGACCGATGCCCCTGCCCTGCTGGTCCGGGTCGACGGCGAGGCGTTGCAGGTAGCCCTGGTCGCCCGAGCGCCCCGTGACGGCATAGCCGACGACCTTCCGTCGTGTCGGGCCCCCGACGGACACGACCCGCCGCCGACAGGAGGGCGTGGCGGTCCGGGCCTCTTCGAAGGCCATCCGGTCGAATCGCCAGAACGCGGAGAAGGCGGCGGCGTCGATGTCGAGTACGCGCGACAGGTCGCGACGGCGCATGCGACTTGTTGTTCGGGAGCCGTGGCGGCGGGTGGTGGAGCCGTCGACCGGACGGGGATCTGCGAGGAGGAGGTACAGGTCCTCCTCGGTCCGGAAGCCGGCGTCGAGGAAGGGTCGCTGCTCGTCGGGGGTCAGCGCCGAGGTGAGGATCGTGTCGTAGCCGTGGGCCCGGACGTGGTCGACGACCTCGGCAACCGATGGTCGGTCGAGCAGTCCGCCGCCGAGGGGGACGACCTGGGCCTCTGGGCAGTCGCCGCGACGGGGGCCGAAGCGGAAGCGGACGCCGGTGGAGGCGGTGAACATCCGGGATCGGGCGGACGACCGGGATGACCGGGAGGCGGATGACAGCAGGGCCATGGCGATGGGCCCACACTACGGCGAGTGGATGGTGGTGGCCCGTCGGGGTGCGGCACGGCACCCCGGGCGCCCGGACGCCGGGGGGTACGCTCGCCGCGGTGAGCGTCCTTGTGGTGACCGACGAACGCTTTCTCGACCACCGGCCGGGAGAATCCCACCCCGAGCGGCCGGCGCGGCTGGAGGCGGTGTGGTCAGGCCTCGACGCGGCCGGCCTCGGCGATGCGGTGGTCCGGCGGCCGGCGATGGCTGCGTCCGAAGAGGACCTGCTGCGGTGCCATCCGGCCTCGCACCTCTCCTCCCTGATCGAGCTCGACGAGGCGGGTGGTGGTCGGGTCGACGCCGATACGGCGATGAGCGCCGGCTCGTGGACTGCGGCGCGCCTGGCTGCCGGGGCGGGCCTCGTGGCCGTAGGGGCCCTGCGCGACGGTGAGGCGGACACGGCCTTCTGCGCCGTCCGCCCGCCGGGCCACCACGCCACGCCGACGCGGGCGATGGGCTTCTGCCTGCTCAACAACGTCGCTGTTGCAGCGACGGTGCTGGCCGACGGTGGCGAGCGGGTGGCCATCGTCGACATCGACGCCCACCACGGGAACGGGACCCAGGACGCCTTCTACACGGATGAACGGGTGCTGTACGTCTCGTGCCACCAGTGGCCGCTGTATCCGGGCACTGGTGCGTCCGACGAGATGGGTGAGGGGGCGGGTACCGGGTCGACCGTCAACCTGGCCCTTCCGGCCGGCGCTGCCGGCGACACCTACCGGTATGCGTTGGACGCCGTGGTGATCCCGCGGGTCGAGCGCTTCGCCCCCGACTGGCTGCTGGTGTCGGCCGGGTTCGACGCACACCGTTCCGATCCACTCACCCAACTGGGCCTCACCGCCGGCGACTTCGCCGACCTGACCGCCCGACTGGTCGGCCTCGTGCCGACCCGGCGCAGCATCCTGTTCCTCGAGGGGGGCTACGACCTCGATGGCCTAGCTGCCGCCTCCGGGGCGGCAGTGGCCGCTGCGATCGGCGTCGACTTCCGTCCGGAGGCGGCCAGTGGAGAGGGTCCGGGCCGGGCGGCGGTCGACGAGGCGGCGGTGCTGCACGGGCTGGTGGAGCGATGACTGCGGCATCGACGGGTGCGCTCTTCGGGGCGCAATGTGCGGTGGTTGGCCCCCTGGCCCGGCGGTTTGCCGCCGACGGCCAGCGGCTCTACCTCGTCGGCGGGGTCGTACGCGATGTGCTCCTGGGCCGGATCGGGGACCACTCAGACTTCGACCTGACCACCGACGCCCCGCCGGACCGCATCCGCCGACTCATCGAGGGGGTGGCGGACGCCGTCTGGCTCCAGGGCGAGAAGTTCGGCACCATCGGAGCCCGCCTGGGGGCACACACCTTCGAGATCACGACGCACCGGGCCGAGGCGTACCTGTCGGATTCCCGGAAACCGGTGGTGTCGTTCTCGACACGGCTCGAAGACGACCTCCTGCGACGGGACTTCACGGTGAACGCCATGGCGTTCGACGTCGCCGATGAGACCCTGCACGACCCCCTGGGTGGGCAGGCAGACCTCGACGCCCGCCTGTTGCGCACCCCGCTCGCACCGGAGGAGTCGTTCTCGGACGATCCGCTGCGCACGCTGCGGGCCGCCCGCTTCCTCGCCGGCTACGAACTGACGGCGGCGCCGGGGTTGCTCGAGGCCGCCGGGTCCGTGGCGGAGCGGCTACGGATCGTGTCTGCGGAACGCATCCGCGACGAACTGTGGCGGCTGTTCGCCCTGCCGGATCCCGGGGTCGGCTTTGCCTTCCTGGACGAGGCCCGCCTGTTGCCCCTGCTGCTCCCGGAGGTCTCGGACCGGTCGGCCGAGCAGCGGGCCGAGGCATTTCGCCGGTCTGTGGCGGCCGAGCCGGTGCCCGAGGTACGCCTCGCTGCGCTGCTTCTCGAAATGCCGGCTCCGGAGTTGGACGGGCGTCTGCGGGCACTGCGCCTGTCGGGCGAACAGCGGACGAAGGTGCTCGGACTGGTGTCGGCCGTGGGGAGGGTTCGAGAACGGACGGACGACGGTTGGTCCGACGAGGCGGTCCGGCGACTGGCCGCATCGGCGGGCGACCAGCTGGCGGCGACGGTTGCCCTGGCGACGGCCGCCGGTGTGGCGACCGGGATATTGCAGACGCGTCTCGGGGCCCTGCGCGCCGACGGCGAACTCGACGACCTGGGCCCGGCACTGGGTGGCGCCGAGGTCATCGACCTGCTCGGTCTCGAGCCCGGCCCCGACGTGGGTGAAGCCCTGGCCTGGTTGGCAGACCTGCGGTTCGGGGAGGGCCGGCTGGATCCGGACGAGGAGGGGCGTCGCCTCGTGGCCTGGTGGGAGGGCCGCTGACGGAGGACCCCTTCGCCGGGGTGCACGTCGGGAGGCGCCGGAGTGTCTTGCGGACATGCCCTACAGTGGAGCATGGCCATCGGACCGGCGACCAGGGGACTGGTGCCGGATCCGCGTCCCGCCGACGTCGACTACCGACTGGTCCGGCAGGGCAGGCTCACGGCCTTTCGTAACGGCGTCCTCGCCCGCGACCTGGTCTGCGACGCCCAACCGATGCTGCGGCGCAATGCCCACCACTGTGGCAAGCGCACCGGCGAGACCTGTCCGGTCTGCGAGGAGTACGAGTTGGCACACGTGGTCTACGTGTTCGGGCCCCGTCTCCCCGCCCACGGTCGCTGCCTCTCGGCGCCCGGCGAGCTGGCCCGCTACGACGCCCGACCGGGCACCTTCGCCGTCTACACCGTCGAGGTGTGTGCGGCCTGCGCCTGGAACCACCTGGTCCGGGTCAGCTCGATCGGCCGCGGCTGACCACGTGGGAACCGGCGCTCCGTCCTTCGACGGCGCCACGCGTCACACGGTTCGCAATCGATGCTCGCCGAGGACGCTGCTACGCTCCTGATCGACCGCCGGCAGCCACAGCGCGCTGGACGGGAAGGGAGACAGGAAATGACCCAGCAGATGACGGTGCCCGCCGTTCGGGCACGCAAGGCGTCGGACGGCGCCGATCCACTCGTGATGCTCACCGCCTACGACGCCCCCGGCGCTCGCATGGTCGATCAGGCCGGTGTCGACCTGATCCTGGTCGGCGACTCGGTGGCCATGGTGGTGCTCGGCTACGACGACACGCTCCAGGTGACGGTCGCCGACATCGCCCATCACACTGCTGCGGTGGCCCGTACCCGGCCGGAGGCGCTGATCGTCGCCGACATGCCGTGGATGAGCTACCACGTGTCGGTCGAGGAGACCGTCCGCAACGCCGCCGTCCTGATCCGGGCGGGCGCCCAGGCGGTCAAGCTGGAGGGCGGCCGTCGTCGGCTTCCGATGATCGAGGCGCTGGTCGCTGCCGAGGTTCCGGTGATGGGCCACATCGGCCTGACGCCCCAGTCGATGCACGCCATGGGGGGCTTCAAGGTTCAGGGCCGTGATGCCCAGGCGGCGCTTGGACTGGTCGACGACGCCAAGGAGCTTGCACACGCCGGGTGCTTTGCGATCGTGCTGGAGGGCGTACCGGACCGGGTGGCCGCCCGGGTCACCCGAACCGTCGACGTGCCGACCATCGGCATAGGTGCCGGCCCCGATTGCGACGGACAGGTGCTGGTCTTCCACGACGTCCTGGGTCTCGAGCACCGGGTGGTGCCGAAGTTCGTGCGTCGCTACGCGGACCTGCACACCGAAGGTGTGGTTGCGCTACGGCATTTTGCCGACGACGTGCGGTCTGGGGCCTTTCCGACGGTCGACGAGAGCTACCGCATGGCCGACGCTGAGGCGGAGGCCCTGGGACTGTACGGGGCGGCCTGATCCCGGCGGATCCCTTCCGGATCATCAGTTCGGGTGCCCATTCGGCCCGCGGCTGGGGGACTGTCACACCCCCGGACGACACTTGTGGTGATGAAGGACGCAACGAGTAGACACGCTGGCAACGGGCACGCGAGTGGTCGTGGTGCCGATAGCCTCGGCACGCTCCCACGGGAGCACGACAACCCGTTCACCCTGCCCCTGACGAGGGGCCCCGGGCCAGCATCCGTGCCCCCGGGACCAGAGGAGGTGAGTGCCTGCCATGCGGGCCTATGAACTGATGATCATCTTCGACGGCGACCTCGAAGAGGAGGCCGTTGCGGCCAGCCTGTCGAAGGCCACCGCCACCATCGAGGCCGAGGGCGGCCGTGTGGTCAGCATGCTCGATACCGAGCCGTGGGGCCGTCGCCGCTTCGCCTACCGGATCAACAACAAGTGGGAAGGCGTCTACGTCGTCCTCGAGGTGGTCACCGAGGCCAAGGACCTCGCCACCACCGACCGGAACCTCCGACTCGCGGACCGCAGTGAGGTGGTCCGCCACAAGATCATCCGCCTTCCCGACTCGGAAGTGGACCGACGCGGCCTGCTCGGCGAAGGCGAGCCGGCCACCGCCGGTTGACGAAAAGGAGTACTGACATGGGATTCAACAACACAGTCACCGTTGTGGGCAATGTGACCAGAGACCCTGAACTGCGGTTCACCCCAGGCGGCGCCCCTGTGGCCAGCTTCGGCCTGGCCTGGAACCGTAAGGACCAGAACGGCGAAGAGGTGGTCTCCTTCTTCGACATCACCTGTTGGCGCAGCCTGGCCGAGAACGTCGCCGAGTCGATCACCAAGGGACAGCGCGTGATCGTGTACGGCCGCCTCGATCAGCGTTCTTGGGAGAACCAGGAGGGCGAGCGTCGTTCGAAGGTCGAGATCATCGCTGATGACGTGGCCCCGAGCCTGAAGTGGGCGACCGCCGAGGTCACCAAGATCTCTCGCGACGGTGGAGGGTTTGATTCGGGCGGTGGCTCGGGCGGTGGCTCGGGCGGTGGCCGGCCGGCCTCCGGCGCCGGCAACTTCCCGACCGATGAGGAACCCTTCTGATGGCCCGACGCCCACCCCGCCGCACCAAGCCCCGCAACAAGCGTCGTGGGCGCAAGAAGGTGAGCCCGATCGTCATCGGCAAGGTCGAGTACGTCGACTACAAGGACACCGAGCTGCTCAAGAAGTTCATCTCGGACCGGGCCAAGATCAAGGGCCGTAGCATCAACGGCAACAACGCCCGACAGCAACGTGATGTCGGCAGGGCGATCAAGGTCGCCCGTGAGATGGCGTTGATCCCCTTCACGAACCGGGTCACCACGCAGCGTCGCGAGCGTCGCAGCGACGAGCGGGACGAGCGATCCGATGGTCCGCCGTCACGTCCGGCCATGCCGCCTCCCGCCGGATTGACAGAGGACGACGGTGTCGTCGACGAAATCGGGGTCATCGCCGAAGGCGGCCTGTCCGAGGAGACGACCCTGGAGAACGCCGGCGAGAGCAACGATGGTGCTGCCGTAGACGATGGTGCTGCCGTAGACGATGGTGCTGCCGTAGACGAGGCCCTGTTGTGAAGGTCCTCCTTCGTATCGATGTCGAAGGCCTGGGTCGGACGGGAGAGGTCGTCGACGTGGCCCGTGGCTACGCCCGTAACTACCTCGTTCCCAAGGGCATGGCCGTCAAGGCCACGGCCGGCATCGCGGCACAGTCCGAGGCGATGCAGCGCAAGCGTGTGAGGCAGGCCAGCGAAGAACGTGCGGACGCCGAGGCCATCGCCGGGCAACTCACGGGAGCGGTGCTGACCGCCACGGCGAAGGCGTCCGATGAGGGCCGCCTCTACGGTTCTGTTGGTTCTGCCGAGGTGGCAACGGCCCTGGTCGAACAGCTCGGCGTCACGGTCGTTCAGCAGCAGGTCGAGGGCGAGGTCGCCAAGGACATCGGCACCCACGAGTTCACGGTGCATCTCCATCCCGAGGTGACCGTGCCGGTGACCATCGAGGTCACGGCCGAGGACTGAGTATGTCGATCGTCGGTCGTCCACAGACGCCGGCGGTTGTCCCTCTTTTCGTCCCCAGCATTGTCCCCGGCGTCCGGGAGGGATTTCCGGCTATTTCCACGGGCTGTCCACTAGCGGCCCACAGGTCCCTTCCGGCAGGCTGTCGGAGTGTTGGCAGGTGGCCGACGAAGCGACACGAGGCACGAGAAGTGGCATGAAACACGCTGTTGGGACAGGGCACGACAGCAGTGGTCTGACAATCCGATGGTGACCGGCAGCGACATCGTGGGCATGGAGCGGGGCGGGTCCTCCCGGTGAGCGACGACGCCCCACCGGTTGACGACGCCCCACCGGTTGACGACGCCCCACCGGTTGACGACGCCCCACCGGTTGACGACGCCCCACCGGTTG
>Ga0209752_1000810_pt1 | contig 15318 bp, 10 predicted proteins | sample METZYME_3_250m_FD_187548 | JGI IMG/M metagenome (GOLD analysis project Ga0209752, IMG submission 187548) | Marine microbial communities from oxygen minimum zone in mesopelagic equatorial Pacific - METZYME_3_250m (SPAdes) (version 2) | ecosystem: Environmental > Aquatic > Marine > Oceanic...
CACCCTCGTCCTTCGATAACACATATACCGTCGCTTCAAATTGCGTATGAGGAGTGATCGAACCCGGTTTTGCCAGCACCTGACCGCGTTCTACTTCCTAATGAGGCTTAGTTCGCTCAAATTTCTCTTTGCCCATTACCTAAAGTCCCTAATTCGACTTGATGGTGGCCGCGATGCTGTCTGGTACTTCTTCGTACCGAGAAAATTCCATGGTGTACGTTGCCCTTCCTTGGGTTGCCGAGCGAAGGTCCGTCGAATAACCGAACATCTCACCCAAAGGGACGAACGAACGAACGATACGACCGGCGGGATTCTCATCCATACCATCGATAATCCCGCGCCGACGGTTGAGGTCGCCGACTACATCGCCCATATACTCGTCCGGGGTAACAACTTCGACAGCCATCACAGGTTCAAGTAGAACCGGGTTCGCGGTCAGAGCCGCTTCGCGCATCGCCATTGATCCTGCAATCTTAAATGCCATTTCCGACGAATCTACGTCATGAAAGGAACCATCGTAGAGCGTGGCTCTAACATTGATTAATGGATAACCAGCAATTACGCCATTCTCTAATTGTTCTCGGATTCCCTTATTAACTGCGGGAATGTATTCCTTAGGAACAACACCACCGGCAATCTTGTCTATAAATTCATAATTGTCTTCAGCATCCAAAAGCGGTTCGACTCTTATCCAAACATGTCCGTATTGACCCCTGCCTCCCGTTTGACGAACAAACTTACCCTCGGCCTCTACTTCAGCCCGTATTGTCTCGCGATAAGCAACCTGGGGTTTTCCAATATTTGCCTCGACACTGAATTCTCTCTTCATCCGCTCAACAAGAATGTCGAGATGCAACTCGCCCATACCTGCGATGATCGTCTGTCCTGATTCTTCATCAGTGGACACTCTGAACGATGGGTCTTCTTGCGCTAATTTCCCCAACGCCGTACCCATCTTTTCTTGATCGGCAACCGACTTCGGCTCAACAGCGACATGAATAACGGGCTCGGGGAACTCCATCCGCTCCAACGTAATTCGATCTACCGCATCACATAGCGTGTCTCCTGTGGTGACATCTTTGAGACCAATCGCAGCTGCGATATCGCCAGCACGTACTTCCTTAATCTCATTTCTGGAGTTCGAGTGCATTTGAACCATTCGGCCCACACGTTCACGCTTACTTTTGACGGGGTTATAGACCTGATCACCCGAATTTAAGACCCCTGAATACACTCGAAAAAACGTCAGGGTTCCAACAAATGGATCCGTCGCGATCTTGAACGCTAACGCAGAAAACGGCGCTTCGTCATTTGACTCTCTAATCCCGGTTGTTCCTTCGTCATCCAGAAGGCCTTCGATCGCCTTTACCTCCGTCGGTGCAGGCAAAAAGTCGATGACGGCGTCGAGCATCGCTTGTACTCCCTTGTTCTTGAACGCCGAGCCACATAAGGCAGGCACGATCTCGTTCGCTAACGTTCTAATGCGTAAACCCTGCCTGATTTCCTCTTCGTCAAGCGCGCCCTCCTCAAGATACTTATCCATTAGTTCTTCAGAGGCTTCAGCCGCCGTTTCCATCATTTGTTCGTGCCAGGTATTTGCCTCGGAAGTTAACTCCTCCGGGATATCCCGAGCTTCATAAGTAAGTCCCTGGTCAGATTCGTCCCAGTAGATCGCCTTCATACGAACAAGATCAATCACGCCTTCAAACTTTTCTTCTGCCCCAATGGCCAGTTGTACTGGAACTGGATTGGAGCCAAGCCGTTCGCGAATTTGTTCCACAACTCTAAGAAAGTCTGCGCCGGCCCGATCCATCTTATTGACGAATACCATGCGAGGAACTTCATAACGGTTGGCTTGCCGCCATACCGTTTCCGACTGCGGTTCGACTCCCGAGGTGCCACAAAATACTACTACCGCCCCATCAAGAACCCGGAGACTCCGCTCAACCTCGATAGTGAAATCGACATGACCTGGCGTATCAATAATGTTTATTCGATGTTCGTCATACTGTTGGTTCATTCCACTCCAGAAACAAGTGGTAGCTGCAGATGTAATGGTTATACCGCGTTCCTGTTCCTGCTCCATCCAGTCCATCACGGCTGCCCCGTCATGGACCTCACCGATCTTATGCGAGAGCCCCGTATAAAAAAGCACGCGTTCTGTTGTCGTGGTCTTGCCGGCGTCGACGTGGGCGACAATTCCAATATTTCTATAGCGTCCTATCGACGTAGTACGCGTCATAATTTGCTCCGTTTGACGGTGTTGCTAAATGCTCTCGATTCAAAATCGATAGTGGGAAAACGCTTTGTTTGCGTCGGCCATGCGGTGCGTATCCTCACGCTTTCGAACCGATAGGCCACGGCCTTCTGAAGCATCTATCAACTCTCCAGCAAGACGCGCTGACATCGATTTCTCACTACGACTTCGGGCGCTATCGACAACCCAACGCATAGCCAACGCCGCACGACGAGACGGTCGTACTTCGATAGGAACCTGATAGGTTGCACCTCCGACGCGCCGCGATTTAACCTCGACAAAAGGAGCCACCGCCTCCAGAGCTTTTTCAAATACTTCGACAGGATCGTTGTGTTCCCTCGTCTCAATGTGATCAAGAGCTCCGTACACTATTTTTTCGGCAACCGCCTTCTTGCCGCTAACCATCACGTGATTAATGAACTTCGCTAGAGTTTGATTGTGGTACTTGGGATCCGGCAGGATTTTCCGCTTTGCAACGATGCGACGTCTTGGCATGAAATTTCTCCTTTTCTTCAGGTTGGCCCGCCACAGTCAAATGGACGGCCTTACTCTGGAGTTAGTTATCTGCTCTTCTTTGCCCCGTATTTGGAGCGTCCTTGTTTCCTCTCGCTAACGCCAGAAGTGTCCAGCGTCCCTCGGATCGTGTGGTATCGGACTCCAGGTAGATCTTTAACCCGTCCACCACGAATAAGTACAACAGAGTGTTCTTGAAGGTTGTGACCCTCACCTCCGATGTACGAATTGACCTCAAATCCATTCGTCAGCCGCACCCGACACACTTTGCGTAATGCAGAATTAGGTTTCTTTGGCGTCGTGGTGTATACCCTAACGCATACGCCCCGCCGCTGAGGACAGCCCTGCAGTGCGGGTACGTTGGACTTAGTTTTCCGACGCTTGCGCGGTTTTCTTACAAGTTGACTAATTCTGGCCAATTGGCATCTCCATACTTTTTCGACAACCTCGACGGGGTTGTCGCCTCAAAAAGCGCGACATTCTAGTTGCACGACAGTTGCGGTTCAAGAACCTACTTGCTGTCGTATACATCACAACTCGGTAAATTCGGTCGCTATTACCTCAAGGTCCATCAGCACCCGATAGCGCCTCCGACAACGCTTGCTCAATTTCGTCGGCTGTCGCACCTTGTTCCCGAGCAGCGTCCGCCGCAATCTCGTCCTCGCGTCGTTGCTTCCTGTCACTGTGGTAGGAGAGCCCTGTACCCGCGGGAATCAGTCGACCAACAACAACATTTTCTTTCAAACCTCGGAGGTGATCGCGTTTTCCAGTCACGGCGGCCTCTGTCAGAACACGCGTCGTTTCTTGAAACGAAGCCGCCGATATGAACGACTCCGTCGCAAGCGATCCTTTCGTAATACCCAACAGTAGTCGCTCGAACTGAATAAGGTCTTTCCCTTCCTCCGCGAGGCGTTCGTTTTCCTCAACTATCCTCACATATTCGACTTGTTCGCCACGGATCATTTCTGAATCGCCCGCGTCCAAAACGTGGGCTTTACGTAGCATTTGGCGGACGATTACTTCGATGTGCTTATCATTTATGGTCACTCCCTGGAGTCGATAGACCTCTTGGATCTCATTAACGATGTACTCCGCGAGCGCAGCCAAACCTTGGAGTCTGAGAATGTCATGTGGACTCGGAGGTCCGTCGGACACCACGTCTCCTCTCTCAACCTTCTCTCCTTCAAAAACCGCAATCTGTCGCCACTTCGGTATCAGGTTTTCAATGTTATCCCCGTCTGCAGACGTAATAACAAGACGCCGTTTCCCCTTAGTTTCCTTGCCAAAACTGACGGTGCCGCTGGCTTCCGCAAGAATCGCTGCGTCCTTAGGTTTACGCGCTTCGAAGAGATCTGCCACTCGCGGGAGTCCACCTGTTATATCCCGCGTCTTGGATCCCTCCTGAGGAATCCGCGCTATAACCTCCCCAACTCCGAGTTTCTGGTCGGCCTCTAAACTTAAAACCGAATTGCTAGGTAAGAAATAATGTGCGGGAACTTCGGTTCCTGCCAAATTCACAACATTACCTTTCGCATCAACGAGGCTTATTGCGGGACGTAAATCTTTACCCGAAATAGGTCTGTCTATGGGATCCAGAACTGTAACGTTGGTTAGCCCCGTAAGTTCGTCGGTTTGGCGACTTACCGATACACCTTCTTCCATCTCTTCGAACACGACCTTTCCCGATACCTCCGTGACGATTGGATGCGTATGAGGATCCCATTGCGCGATCATTTGTCCCGAATCGACGTTATCCCCTTCCCCGACAAAAATAACGGCCCCATACGGTAATTTGTAACGCTCCCGCTCCCTCCCATGCTCGTCCGCAATCGCAATTTCACCCGATCGTGAAACCGCAACTAATTCTCCCGAATCTCGGTTCACCGTCTTGAGGTTTTGAAGCCGCACCGTCCCACCATGCTTAACCTGCACGTTGTCCACTGCCGATGCCCGAGAAGCCGCTCCTCCAATATGGAAGGTCCGCATCGTTAGCTGAGTTCCAGGCTCTCCGATGGATTGAGCGGCAATAACCCCAACCGCTTCTCCCGTATTAACAAGATGACCGCGCGCCAAGTCCCTGCCATAACACGCTGAACAAACTCCATAACGCGTTTCGCAGGTAATTGGTGACCTGACAAACAGTTCGTCGACACTTAAATCGTCCAAACGTTCAACCCAATTTTCGTCCAGCATCGTGCCCGCCGGAATCAGGATGTCTTTGCCATTTCCTTCGTAAACATCTTGTGAAACGATTCTTCCCAATACTCTCGCCGAGAGTGGCTGGACGACATCACCTCCCTCGATTAATGCCGAAATGTGTAGTCCTTCTTGAGTACCACAATCGTCCGCAGTAACTACTAAGTCTTGAGAGACGTCTACAAGGCGCCGCGTTAGGTAACCAGAGTTTGCGGTCTTTAATGCAGTGTCCGCCAATCCTTTACGCGCGCCATGCGTGGAAATAAAGTATTCGTTGACGGAAAGCCCCTCGCGAAAATTAGCGACTATCGGCGTTTCAATGATGCTACCGTCGGGCCGAGTCATGAGCCCCCGCATACCCGCTAATTGACGGATCTGAGTTGGGGAGCCCCGCGCACCTGAATCCGAATAGATATAGACCGAGTTAAAAGAATCCTGCCCAACTTCCTCGCCCTCGCGATCAATCACGCGTTCGGTCGAAAGCCCGTCCATCATCGATCTAGCAACCATCTCGCTAGCTCGAGACCAAATATCGACCGCCTTATTGTATTTCTCACCGGCAGTCACCAGCCCTGAAGCGTATTGAGACTCGATATCTTTAATTTCGGTTTGCGCGTCTGCAACGATTTCGGCCTTCGACTCCGGAATCACAAAGTCCTCTACACCGATTGAAGATCCGGAGGCGGTCGAAAATCTGAAGCCCGTATACATCAACTGATCCGCGAAAATTACCGTTTCTTTCAAGCCTACATTTCGATAACAAGTATCGATCAGACCAGATATTGCTTTCTTGGTCATCGGCCTGTTGATTAGGCCGAAGGGCATTTGTTTCGGCACGATTTCATACAGAAGTGCTCGGCCAACAGTGGTGTCAACAACAGCTGTTGTAGAAACGCCAGCCTCGTCCTGTTCCGATATCCGTACTCTAATTTTCGCGTGCAGACCTACCGAACTGGTGTGATATGCACGATGAACCTCATCGAGGTCGGCAAATACCATACCCTCGCCCAACTCATTAACCTTTTCGCGCGTCATGAAATATAAACCCAGCACCACGTCTTGGTTAGGAACGATGATGGGCTCACCACTCGCTGGAGACAGAATGTTGTTCGTCGACATCATCAATGCACGACACTCCAACTGAGCTTCGAATGTGAGCGGTATGTGCACCGCCATCTGATCGCCGTCAAAGTCAGCGTTATATGCCACACAAACCAACGGATGCAGCTGAATGGCTTTGCCCTCTACAAGTACTGGTTCAAACGCTTGAATACCTAGGCGGTGGAGAGTTGGTGCCCGGTTGAGCATCACCGGATGCTCGCGGATGACATCCGCAAGAATGTCCCAAACTTCCGGGGTCTCTCGTTCAACCATCTTTTTCGCGGCTTTTATGGTCGTGGCAAGCCCGAGAGCTTCTAGCTTGCCAAAAATGAACGGTTTGAATAACTCCAAAGCCATCTTTTTCGGTAAGCCACATTGATGCAATTTAAGAGTTGGACCCACAACAATTACCGATCGCCCTGAATAATCTACCCGTTTGCCAAGCAAATTCTGTCGGAATCTCCCTTGCTTGCCCTTGATCATATCCGCAAGCGATTTAAGTGGGCGTCGATTGGAACCAGTAATCGCTCTACCGCGTCTACCATTGTCCAAGAGTGCGTCAGCCGACTCTTGAAGCATTCTTTTCTCGTTACGGACAATGATGTCCGGAGCGTTTAGGTCTAGCAGTCTCTTCAGTCGATTATTCCGATTAATCACCCTGCGATATAGATCATTTAAATCGGAAGTCGCAAACCTTCCACCATCCAGGGGCACAAGCGGCCTCAAATCCGGCGGCAGGATGGGGAGTACCGTCATAATCATCCATTCGGGCTTGTTGCCCGAATTAACAAACGCCTCGATAAGTTTCAATCTCTTCGACAGTTTCTTGATCTTAGTTTCGGAATTTGTCGAAGGTATCTCTTCTCGAAGACGTGTCATTTCTTCTTCTAGATCGAGATCCAAAAGTAGCTGTTGAACGGCCTCGGCACCCATCTTTGCAACAAACTCATCACCGTACTCTTCCATCGCGGAGTAATACTCTTCATCACTGAGCAGCTGTCCCATCTCCAGATCCGTCAGACCCGGATCGATCACTACAAACGACTCGAAGTACAGAACGCGTTCGATATCCCGGAGCGTCATATCCAACAACAAACCTATTCGAGACGGGAGCGATTTAAGAAACCATATATGTGCGACCGGACTGGCAAGTTCAACGTGCCCCATGCGTTCTCTTCGAACCTTAGTCAGGGTTACTTCGACCCCGCACTTTTCACAAATTACGCCCCGATGCTTGAGGCGCTTGTACTTCCCACAAAGGCACTCATAATCCTTCACTGGACCAAAAATGCGCGCACAGAAAAGTCCGTCGCGTTCTGGTTTGAACGTCCGATAATTGATCGTTTCTGGTTTTTTCACCTCGCCGAACGACCACGACCGGATCATGTCTGGAGCGGCCAGCCCTATCCTTAGCGAGTCGAATTCTTCGGCTGGACCATTTTGCTTTAGAAGATTGAGCAGATCTTTCATAGGTTTAAATCCTCTACGCTTATTCGCTTTCTAGTTCGATGTCGATGGCCAATGACCTAATCTCTTTTACGAGGACATTAAAACTTTCAGGCATTCCTGGTTCCATTTGGAAATCGTTATCGACGATGCTTTTGTACATCTTGGTCCGACCAGCAACATCGTCGGATTTCACGGTGAGCATTTCTTGTAGCGTATAAGCCGCACCGTATGCTTCCAGCGCCCATACCTCCATCTCTCCAAACCTCTGACCACCAAATTGCGCCTTTCCGCCGAGCGGTTGTTGTGTAACAAGACTGTAAGATCCCGTGGAGCGCGCATGCATTTTGTCATCGATCAAGTGATTCAACTTCAACATATACATATAACCAACGGTTACCGGACGCTCGAAAGGATCTCCGCTACGACCATCGTATAGCGTCGTCTGACCGGTAACCGGCAATCCAGCCAAATCAAGCATTTTCTTGATGCCATCTTCTTTTGCTCCGTCAAATACCGGCGTCGCAATTGGCATTCCATCCGTTAGGTTGCGGACAAGCTCCATGACGTCCTTATCAGACATTTTTTCGAGTTCGACGTTCCTTCCATCCAGCTCGTTGTATACGGTCGAAAGAAGTTCGCGAAACTCGGCCACTTTAGACTCAACCTCAAGCATCGCCCCGATCTTTTCGCCAATACCCTTAGCTGCCCAGCCGAGGTGCGTTTCTAAAACCTGGCCTACATTCATCCGACTGGGGACACCGAGTGGGTTGAGAACAATATCGACCGGCTCGCCATTCGCGTCAAATGGCATATCTTCAACAGGCATGATCACAGAAATCACACCCTTGTTACCGTGCCGCCCAGCCATCTTGTCACCGGGTTGAATTCGTCTCTTTATCGCCAAGTAGACCTTGACGTATTTGAGAACTCCGGGCGCAAGATCATCTCCACCTTCCAGTTTGGACTTCTTATCTTCGTACATCGCGTCAAGGGCTTCCCGCCGAACCTTTAACTGCTTTTCAGCTGAGTCAAGTTGGTCATTGAGGCTTTTGTCAGACATCCGAATCTCAAACCAACTTTCAGGTGCTAAGCCAGCTAGAAACTTTGAATCTATTTTGGCTCCTTTCGCTAACCCAGGAGCTCTAGCTATTGCCTTACCCGCTAACGCAGTCTTCAGCCGCTCGTACGTTGCGGCTTCTACTATTCTGTACTCGTCGTCTAGATCCTTGCGAACTTCACGAAGTTCAGCCTCTTCGATCGATCGCGCACGGGCATCCTTCTCAACTCCATCTCGCGTAAAAATTCTTACATCAATGATGGTCCCTTTAACTCCGGTAGGAACTCTTGAAGAAGTATCTTTTACGTCCGAAGCTTTCTCCCCAAATATTGCTCGAAGAAGCTTCTCTTCAGGAGTGAGTTGCGTCTCACCTTTCGGAGTCACCTTACCTACCAGAATATCGCCCGCTACCACTTCCGCTCCGACATACACAATGCCCGACTCATCGAGTTTGGATAATGCGGACTCTCCGACGTTGGGAATATCAGCAGTTATTTCTTCCGGCCCCAATTTTGTATCTCTAGCGATACAAGTGAGCTCCTGAATGTGAACGCTCGTGAAACGATCTTCCTGTACCACGCGCTCGGACACGAGGATTGAGTCCTCGTAGTTGTATCCATTCCAAGGCATAAAGGCGATACGCATGTTCTGGCCCAAAGCCAACTCGCCCATATCGACCGACGGGCCATCGGCGAGAATGTCGCCGCTGGTAATCACATCACCCTTTTTGACGAGCGGGCTCTGGTTAATACAAGTACTTTGATTCGATCGCGTGAATTTAGTTAGGTTATAGATGTCTACACCCGCCTCACCCGCTTCAGTTTCCACATCCGCGACACGAATCACGATTCTCGAAGCGTCGACCGAGTCGACGATTCCACCGCGTTCCGCGATCACGCATACTCCCGAGTCACGGGCAACATGGCGTTCCATCCCTGTCCCGACTAGCGGTTTTTCAGACCGAATAGTTGGCACCGCCTGTCGTTGCATATTCGAACCCATTAACGCCCTATTGGCGTCATCGTGCTCTAAGAACGGAATGAGCGCGGCAGCAACTGACACAACTTGCTTTGGCGATACATCCATGTAATTGACGTTTTCGCGCGACGTTTTGGTGAACTCGTTCTGATGTCTGACGTCAACAAGTTCTGAAACGAAGTTACCGGCCTCATCCGTTTCAGAACTTGCCTGAGCAATTACGTATGCTGCCTCGTCAATGGCGGACAGATACTCGACCTCGTGGGTGACCTTTCCACCGACAACTTTTAGATAGGGAGTCTCTAAAAACCCATAGTCGTTGGTACGCGAGTACACGGCAAGGCTATTTATCAACCCTATATTAGGTCCCTCCGGTGTCTCAATCGGACAAACGCGCCCGTAGTGAGTCGGGTGTACATCGCGAACCTCAAATCCTGCCCTTTCGCGAGTCAGACCACCCGGACCGAGTGCAGATACTCTGCGTTTATGGGTTACCTCAGATAATGGATTCGCCTGGTCCATGAATTGCGAAAGTTGACTTGAACCGAAAAATTCTTTGATGGCGGCGGCAACAGGCTTAGCATTAATCATATCCTGAGGCATCAGTCCCTCGCTCTCGGCCAGCGAGAGCCTTTCTTTAACCGCCCGTTCGACCCGAATTAATCCGACCCGAAATTGGTTTTCAGCCATCTCTCCTACGGACTTGACCCGCCGATTTCCAAGATGATCAATATCATCGACTGACCCTTTGCCATTCCTTATGCCGACTAACGTCTTTAAGACATCGATGATGTCAGCCTTGTCGAGAATTCCCTCGCCAACCGTATCTTCTCTCCCTAAACGACGATTGAATTTCATGCGGCCGACGGCAGACAGGTCATAACGTTCTGCCGAAAAAAATAGATTCTGAAATAAATTTTCAGCCGATTCCTTGGTCGGCGGCTCGCCCGGTCGCATCATGCGGTAAATTTCAACCAAAGCCTCCAGCCGATTACTCGTCGGATCTAACGAAAGTGTGTCGGATACGTAGGGCCCGCAATCAAGATCGTTTGTGTAAATCGTTTCGATCGTACCCGCATCGCTGGTCAAAATGCTTGCCAGGATTTCGTCAGTAATCTCAGTATTACTGGGAACCAGAACCTCGCCCGTTTCTTTGTCAAATACGTCCTTAGCCGTTGTTCGACCCATCAAGTACTCAACGGGGATGTCTAAACGCCTCAACCCAGATTTCTCAAGTAGACGAACGTGTCTCGCTGTAATTCGTCGCCCTTCTTCCGCGATCACCTCTCCCTTCTTGTCCTTAATATCAAAGGTCGCGACATCACCCCGCATTCTCTCCGGGATCAAGTCCATCGAGACAGTGCCATCCGCCTTTATGTGGAAGACATTCCGTTCGAAAAACATTTCAAGAATGTCTTCATCCGTAAAATCTAATGCATGGAGAATAATCGTTGCCGGCAACTTCCGGCGGCGATCAATTCGAATAAACACCATGTCCTTTGGGTCAAACTCAAAATCGAGCCACGAGCCTCGGTAAGGTATTACTCTTGCCGAATACAGCAACTTACCCGACGAGTGTGTCTTCCCCTTGTCATGGTCGAAAAAAACTCCGGGAGAGCGATGGAGTTGAGAGACCACTACTCGTTCGGTTCCGTTGATCACAAACGTTCCATTGGTTGTCATGAGAGGCATTTCCCCCATGTAAACTTCCTGCTCCTTGACGTCCTTCACTGCCTTATTCGACGACTCCCGATCGTAAATAATCAACCGCACCTTGACCCGCAATGGCGCCGCATAAGTGATGCCCCGCAGTACGCTTTCTTTGACATCAAATACCGGTTTACCCAATCGATAATCCACATATTCGAGGGCGGCATTGCCTGAATAGCTGATGATCGGGAACACCGATCGGAATGCCGCATGCAGACCGACATCGTCCAGCGACTTGGTATCTTTCCCCTGTTGGAGAAATTTCGCATAGGACTCCGTCTGAATGGACAATAAATACGGTATGTCCATTGGCTCCGGAAGGTGTCCAAAGTCTTTACGGATGCGTTTTTTCTCAGTGAAGCTGTAAACCATTCGATTCTCCGTTATTCAAGATACGTAACGCTGTCATGGCCAACAAATACTTAGTCGACCGCGCTAGCCCTTTCCTCAACTGCATCACCTCTAACCTAAGTCAACTCAACGGTAGCACCCGCTTCTTCCAACTTTCCCTTGATCTCGTCCGCTTCTTCCTTGCTGACGGCTTCTTTAATGGTTGATGGTGCACCATCAACTAGGCCTTTGGCCTCCTTCAGGCCTAGGCCAGTCGCCGTGCGTACAGCTTTAATGACGTTGACCTTTTTCTCACCCGCGCTGCTCAGCGTGACATCAAACTCGGTCTTTTCTTCGACCGCCACGCCATCGTCACTTCCTCCTGCCGCAGCAGGCGCCGCCGCAACCGCCGCGGCCGCGGAAACACCAAATTTCTCTTCCATTGCCTGAACGAGCTCTACTACTTCCATAACGCTCATTTCGGCAATCGCGTCCAGAACGTCATCTTTAGACAGGGCCATTTCAAAATCTCCTGATTACGTTAGTTCAAACTATCCATTTGCCTAGGATGCGGATCTCTTCTGCTCTCCCAATGCGGCGAGGGTTCTCACCAACTTTGCGGGAACTTCATTCGCCGTCCTAGCGAGTTTCGTGATAGGTGCTAACAATAAGCCTAGTACCATCGTTATGGCTTCCTCTCGGTTAGGTAGACTGGCTACGAGATCTAATTGATCGATATCGAGCAAGTCGCCACCAATGGAGATCGCTTTGACGTCCAACGCATCACAATCCTTGCCGTAATCACGCAGCAAGCGCGCTGCCGCTCCGGGTTCAGCGTAAGAAAAGGCGACTAGCGTTGGTCCAATCAAAGCGTCTTTCAGGCATTCGTAGGGAGTACCGTCAATAGCGCGTTTCGCTAAAGTGTTACGGACCACTCTCAGGTAGATTCCCGAAGTGCGAGCTCTAGAACGCAGCTCTGTCATTTCGGCCACGGTCAATCCACGATAATCCGCTAGTATCGCTGAAAGCGCCGAATCGGCAGCTTCGTTAACTTCGTTAACGATCGTCTGCTTATCTTCGAGCCTTAATCCCACCCTACTCTCCTGAACTTACGTACCTTTCGGCTCGCGTTAACAACAAACCACATCTTCACACTAACGGTACGCCCAGCATTCATTCAGGACTCACCGTCTGCACGGGTTGTCTACGACAATTAAAACCGTACCGCGACCCCGCTACTTTCCTCTAAAGGGATTCACGTAACGAGTCCCAGCGATCGGTTACCCGTGGTCTACGACCACCGCCTGCCGTAGCAGGCTGTAATGCGCCGTTTTCCGGCGGCTGTCGAACCCGCTACCCGCGGGATGACTTACGTGCATCTCGCACATAAAACCTTATGTCACGCCTCTAAGGACGCCTCGTCGATCGCAAGTCCCGGGCCCATCGTTGAAGACAGCGTGATTTTCTTTAGATAAATGCCCTTCGCAGATGCCGGTTTCGCTTTTCTGAGATCTGAGATCAACGCTTCGATGTTCTCCTTAACCTGTACCGCATCGAATCCCACTTTGCCTACGCTTCCGTGAACGATACCACCGCGATCTGCCCGAAATTGAATCTGACCTGACTTCGCCTTGGAAACAGCCGTGGCCACATCGGCCGTAACGGTCCCCGTTTTTGGATTAGGCATGAGACCACGTGGTCCCAGTACTTTGCCCAATTGGCCAACCAATCTCATCGAATCGGGTGTCGCTATCACCACGTCAAAGTCCAACTCGCCTTTCTTTATCTCCTCTGCCAGGTCTTCAAATCCAACGATGTCGGCCCCTGCTTTTTGTGCTTCATCAGCACTATCCCCATCCGCGAAAACGGCCACTCGAATCTCTTTGCCAGATCCGTGTGGAAGACTGGTTACGCCACGGACTGACTGATCCGACTTTTGCGCATCTATCCCTAGATTGACCGAGATATCGATGGACTCGTTAAACTTAGATCCCGAGATTTCATTTAGCAATGCCACGGCTTCGTCGATTGGATACGCGCGTTCGTAATCAACTTTTTCTTCAATAATTTTTCTACGCCGAGTCATCTTGGCCATTAGACAACCTCTACCTCAATTCCAGCACTGCGGGCACTCCCAGCAATTGTTCGAACCGCGGCATCCATGTCCGCTGCCGTCAAATCCGGCTCTTTCAAACGAGCAATTTCCTCCAACTGCGCACGCGATACTTTTCCGACCTTCTCGGTATTTGGTGTGCCACTCCCCTTGTCAACAGCGGCAGCCTTACGCAGTAAAACTGATGCAGGTGGCGTTTTAGTAATAAACGTGAAACTGCGGTCTGAATAAACAGTAATCACCACCGGAATCGGCAAGCCGGACTCAACGTTTTGCGTTTCTGCATTAAAGGTCTTACAGAAATCCATGATGTTGACTCCATGTTGCCCTAGCGCAGGGCCGACGGGCGGACTCGGGTTGGCCTGCCCCGCTGGAACTTGTAATTTAATATATGTCTCTACTTTCTTCGCCATGACTTAAATGCGTCGCCCGTCCAAATAGCATTGAGAATCCGGTATCAAAACGTAAGTGTTGACCACCCGAATCAACCTTTCTCAACCTGAGAAAAATCGAGTTCTACAGGGGTAGATCGACCAAAAACTGTTACAGCAACAGACAGCCTGCTCTTCTCGTAGTTCACCTCCTCAACAACACCGTTGAAGTCGTTGAATGGTCCGTCAATAATCCGGACGAGTTCGCCGGGCTCAAATACAGTCTTCGGCATTGCCGCATCTGTTCCGGCTTCAACACGATTGAGAATTGCACTAGCTTCTGCGTCGCTGAGCGGCGCCGGTTGGTCTGCCTTACCACCAATAAATCCCATCACACGAGGAGTCTCCTTGACCAAATGCCACGTGTCATCAGTCAAATCCATCTCGACCAATACGTACCCAGGAAAGAACTTTCTTTCGCTCCGTCTTTTCTGGCCCGCCCGCATTTCAACGACTTCCTCAGTCGGAACCAACACCTCTCCGAAGTGCTCTTGTAGGTCCGAAAGTTCAATACGCTCACCTAGCGCCCGTGCTACATTTTTTTCGAAGCCTGAATAGGCGTGTACAACGTACCAATGTTTTGTCATCACACTATCCAATGATCGATTTCACAAGCCACGAAAGAAAAGAGTCCAACCCCCACAATATCAGCGAAAAAACGATCATCAAAAGAATCACTATAGCCGTGGTCTGTATTGTCTCCTGACGAGTTGGCCAAACTACCCTCCGGATTTCAGATCGAGCTTCGCGAGCTGTCTCCCAAAGTCTCTTCCCTTTTTCCGTTTGTATGCCAATAAACCCCGCGAAAACTGCAACGACAACCAGCGCTAACGCTCGTATCAGGACATTAAGTTCGTCGCTGTAGTACCAGTTAGCCCAAATGCTTCCGACAACAAGGGAAGTAACAACCATCCACTTGATGAGATCGAATGACCCTCGTTCGTCCATTAGTTCAGTCTTTGAGCTCACTTCGCCTCTATTATCCTGTGGCAGGCCAGGAGGGAATCGAACCCCCAACCTGCGGTTTTGGAGACCGCTGCTCTACCAAATTGAGCTACTGGCCTAGATGTATTTCCTATTGTAAATATTTAACTAACGATTTTTGTGACGACGCCCGCGCCAACTGTTCTTCCCCCTTCACGTATTGCAAATCGGACTCCCTCATCCATTGCAATCGGGCTAA
>Ga0209752_1000811_pt1 | contig 15309 bp, 15 predicted proteins | sample METZYME_3_250m_FD_187548 | JGI IMG/M metagenome (GOLD analysis project Ga0209752, IMG submission 187548) | Marine microbial communities from oxygen minimum zone in mesopelagic equatorial Pacific - METZYME_3_250m (SPAdes) (version 2) | ecosystem: Environmental > Aquatic > Marine > Oceanic...
CCGTCCCGACAGAAAGCGGGATTTTCCCTCGGGCGGACTCGTGAAGTGAGCCAGAGTCTTCCCCGATGGTCGAGCATCGGGTTATGTGCATTGGCGCGACTCGTCCAGATCGCTTCGTCACCCCAGTAGGGTGACGCCTGAAGTGGTGGACCCGAAGCCACGGGCGTTTCCGGGTCTCGGACCGGCAGGGTCACTTGACTCGACGCGTGCTCGACAGGGTTCAGGATTGGCACGTAATCCGCACTGGCTTCCAAGGCGCCATAAATGGGACCGTTAGCGTTCACGGTGGGGTCCCGTTTGTCGGTGGACACCTCATCGTGTAGGTAAGCCTTCGGGTCAGCCCAGTCCCACTGCGTAATCACGATATTGCGCTCCACACCTTGCGGGCGGCGTGGTGCCTCCGGCACTTCGCCAGCCGCAATCCGATCAGTCCAGTCGGCGAAAATCTCGAGGGTTCGTCGCCGTCCCATTCGATTGAGCCCGTTGCTCATACTCCCACCCGCCTGACCAGATTCGATGCGTCGGTCCCACGCAGCCATCGAAGACTCGAAGTCGCCAAGTTCCTCGGGGATTTCACGTATAGGCTGATTACCCAATTGGTGACATGCCATGCAGCCACCAGATTTCAAATTTCGTAGCCATTCAGCTCGACTTGCCATGTTTGGCGAGAGACCGTTTCCCTCGGGTCCTGTACCTGGGAACTCCTCTTCGCCTGGTACTTGGAGCAATGAGAACCAGTAGCCAGCCGGATAGTAATGCGCCGCGGAATGCGGGTCGGGTGCCGGTATGGCGTCTAAATGTTGAATGGCACCGGGAGCCACCTGGACTTTGGGTGAATCAACCAGACCATATCCACGAACCCACACGGTGTAGTTCGCACTCGGCAGGTCAGGAATAACGTAACGCCCGTCAGCGTCCGTGACAACAATCTTGTTGAGCCTAGTCGGCAGGTCTGTGGTTTCTGCGATGACCCAAACCCCAGCTTCGGGTCCATTTGGACCACTCACAATTCCGCCGATATCATCGTTATCAATCTGAATCGCGGTGTCAGGTTGCTGACAGCCACTCATTCCTGTAAGCAACACTGCGATGAAGCACGCGATACTCACATCCACGATTCTTGGCGGTCCTGCTGTCCTCGTCATGTGCCTTGCTCCCTTCCCTGGCTACCTGTCGCCGCTCACTCACACTCTTTGACTTGGTGATTTAGGACCCGTGCTTTGGATTTGCTTCGACCGGTCCACACGAAACCAAGCGCAGACGTCTCTGAAAACATCATGGACTGAGTCGTCTTCAGCACTCAAGGGGCGACAGGTCATAGTGTTCCTCCAACGCCGCCGACGATTGTAATAGGCGGCTAGAGTTTACCGCTGACTGGGCCGCAGGTTCAACGCGGTTGGAAGGGCTCAAGAAACAGGTAAAATGGGGGAACTATGATGACAACAAAGGTCGGATCACTCGGAGTGTGTGTTTGCAGCGTGATAACCCTGTTCGCCGGCAGCGGGTCAAACACTGCTTGGGCAGGACAACAGGATTGGGTGCAGCTTGCGGTCCATAACTTTGGTGAACCGATCAACACGATGTGGGACGAGGGTGAGCTCACGTTTGCCGACGATGGCACGATGGTCTACTGCAGTGCCCGAGCAGATTTGGACGCGGCGGTTGGTGATCCGAAGGACCTGTACATTGCAACCTTCAATCAAGAGACCGGGAGTTGGAATGAACCTGTCAACATGGGTGAACCAGTCAACGCGCCGCCCGCGACTGACGTGGATCCCCTGCGCAAGGGTGATGATCGCGAACCCTGGATCACCGGTGATGGCCAGACCATCTATTTCAAGTCCGACCGAACGGCCACCACAACACCGCGCAATAACAATGATCTATTCGTAACCCACCTCGTCAATGGCGTCTGGTCGACACCAGAACTGTTGCCCGCACCCATCAGCACTGACGAAGGGAATGAGCACTGCCCGATGCTGCTGCAAGATGGACAAAGTCTGTGTTTTGCATCGGCGCGAGCTGGTGGGTATGGCCAATCCGATATCTGGTGCGCCCAGCAGGACGCCAATGGCACCTGGCAGGACCCCGTGAATCAAGGACCGAACATTAATACCGCCGCAAACGAATTCCATTTTACGCAAGATGCCACTGGGGTCGTGTACTTCACGTCGAACCGACCGGGCGGCTTTGGCGGATTGGACCTGTATAGCGCAGAACAACTCGGACCAAATACGTGGGCTCCCGCGGTGAACCTCGGACCACGAGTCAACACGTCTTCGGCCGACATGTGCCCGACGTTACCACCGGGTGGGGGCACACTGACGTGGTTTTCGGATCGATCGGACAGCAGTTTTGGGGCGTTCGATATTTTCTGGACTAACAAAACCAATCTAACGACCACACCGTAACTCGTATCAATTAATGGTGGCGCCAGCCGGATCACGGTCGGGTGTCAAACTGCCATATGGTCGCTTATACAAAATTCTGCCATGTAATTCGTCTGCCGCAGAAATCCCGTAACCGCCATCCTGATAGTCTCCCATAATGCTATCGGGCCACTTCTCTCTACCACTTGGATGGCCATAACCTAACGAATGGGCTAACTCGTGCGTCACAATGCCGAGGTCTTCCGCGGCACGCCAACCGTGGAGAATATGTCCTGGTTGGGTTGAAGACAGACCCATCGACATATACGCATTATTCCCATCACTGTTCGCGTCACTCCACAGTCCCGCAGGAAAATACGACAGACTGACAGTGCCATTGGCGGTAAGCCAATCGTTTCGCGGAATGACGAGATCGACCGGATGCGTCTTGGTCGTGATCGTCGGATTCGCAAAAGCGCCGCCGGTCAGTCGGCCGAACTGCGCGATCCCGCTTCGGATATTCTCCTCATAGATGGCCGGAATCGAATCCGCGATGACAATCATCCGTTTACACGCATCGTATCCGTCGGTGCTGAGTTCCGTACACTGCATCTGACGCGTCCAAATCTCATAGTTAGGTATGACGACGGGGCGCTCCGTCCCTTTCGTGCCATTTTCTCGAAAGAGCCAGTTAAAAAACTCCAGATTGAAACCATCTCCTTGCGGAATGATTTCCGGATTGATGGTTATAGATCCACTCATCGACACCGCCGACTCGCGGGTGTAATACCCCGGAGCCGCCGCCGAAAAACTTGGGGTCCCGGCCGTCGTGACCGCCAGACTATATGTCCCGTCACTCGCGCTCGTTGCCAAAACCGTCCCGATCGTAATGGTCGCGCCTGCCACCACCGCGCCGGTCACAATATTGGTGACAATGCCGGAAAATGTGGTCGTGGTCGTCGCACTCGGGGCCGTGGGTGAACCGCCGCCACATCCTCCGCAAGCCACCCCTAGAAGAACTGCATAAATCATCACCGCTTTTCTACACCGCCGCATACTGAGACATCCCTTTCATTAGTCGAGTGGCAACTCGTCAGACGGGTCACGAAAATAGACTCTCGATAAGTAGTTCAAAGCCACCGCGATTCCCTGCCGTTGAGGCATCGTGACAACGAGTGGGCCGGCAATCGCAAAGAAGAACACCAAACCAGTCATCCAGTTGGTGACACGAAATCCGAAATAAATAGTCGCAATAGCGACTAGGATCGGGATGCGATCCATCACGAGAAAAAACAGCCAGGTGTCACCCTGGTTTCGTAGAAACTGCAGGCCGCAGCGTCGGCAGTGAGAATGTAAGGTGACCCAGTGGACAAAAAGTGGACCCCGCCCGCAATGAGGGCATCGTCTGCGTAGCCCTCGCCACACCGTGGACAAAATTGAGGGTTTCATTTGACGGTAGCCTAGCGTGGAGCGGCTGGCAGTTCAACACAGCGACCGAGCGGTCTCTGATGCATAATTGTGCGAGGGCCGTGACTGTATGAGCTTTGCTTCGCGGAATCGGCAGTCCCAGTAAGCTCGGTGATGAAGGATTGACCCATGCGACACTTAATAGTGATAGCCGTTTCACTCGTAGCGATGTGGAGCATTCCGTCTTGCAGCGGCCAAGCACCAGAACCAACAACATCCAAGACGGTTGATGTTCATTTTCGGCCAGTTCAACCCGAACTCTTTAAGGATAGTGGTGCCCTCACGGATGCTTGGGCTGACATTGACGGTGACGGTGACCCCGACCGATTTGTTGGTTTTAACGGTGCTGCTAGTCGCTTATATCGCAATGACCGTGGAAATGGCTACGTTGATATTGCGATTGAGATGGGGCTCAATGTTACCCGCAGCGTCCGAACAGCCGCTTGGGGTGACTTCGATAATGATGGGGACCCTGATTTACTGCTCGGCTTCGCAGGAGAAGCGCCCGTCACAGCCCTTTATCGTAACGATAGAAACACCGGCTTCACAAACGTGGCCGGGCTGGTTGGATTGGAGTTGCCAGAGGGGACCACTCGACAGGCGTCATGGGCAGACTATGACGCTGATGGAGACCTCGATCTTTTCCTCGCCTTAAGGGACCAAGCTAATCGGCTGTTCCGGAACGATGCTAGCGAGAGCTTTACTGACATCACTCTAGAAAGTGGTATCGGTGATGTTCGGCGTACCGTTGGGGCGGTCTGGTTCGACACCGATCAAGACGGAGACCTGGACTTAGTCACCGCTAACATGGATGGGGATGCAAACGGTCATTGGCAAAATAACGGCGGAAAATTCACAGACACCGCAGCCGGACAACCTATGGAAGCCGGGGGACGGATGCTCGGAGACCCATCGCAAGGAAGCGTACGGGTGTGCGCAGCCGATGTGAACATGGACGGCTGGTTCGACCTTTCTTTTGCGAACTACGGTCCGAACGCTCTCTTGTATGCGTCGGGCCCAAGCGCCTGGGCTGACACCGGCGGTGCTCCAAACATTGCGATTGACGCACGTTACGACACCTGCGCATGGGGAGATTTTGACAACGATGGCGGCTTGGATTTGTATGTAAACGGTACCGTCACGGGTGGTACTCAATACCGTGATTGGCTTTATCACCAGGAAGAAAATACGACGTTCGTGGACGTCACCCCATCCGAATTGCTGCAGTTAAACGCGAGCCACGGAGCCACTTGGGTTGACTTCGACCTGGACGGCGACCTCGACCTAGCCCTCACAGGCGCTGCCGAAGACGCGATGCACTATCTCATGGAGAACCTACTCCCTAGAGCCTCCGGACGCCAATCGCTGCAAGTCCGAGTATTAGACGCCGAAGGCCACGCCACCCGTCCGGGTACGGAAGTTAGGGTATACACTGCGGGCACCGATCAACTACTAGGAACGCGCTTGGTCGACACGGGCTCGAGCTATGACGCACAATCTGACCTGCCGCTCCATTTTGGTCTGAGGAATGGGAATCCAGTGGATGTGGCGGTAACAGTCGTGGGAGCCGGCAGGCGACATACCGGGACGGTCGCAAACATCTCCCCCGGAATGTTCAGTGGCTCCATTCTCACGTTGCGTATCGACGAGTCTGGACGCATTATTGACTAGTATTGCTAAGAAATACGAGGATCGTAAGCATCACTCTTCAAAAAACATAAGGAACGGACAATATGGAAAGACGAGAATTCCTCGCATCAACGACATTAGGGGCGGTCGGTTTGAGCTCAGCAGATCTGTCTCTAGCTGCCTCACGACCCAACACATCCTCACAATCCAGTAACCGAAAGATTTTGATTGCTGGTGGAGGCTACGGCACATCTTTCATCCGCTACATGGCGTCTCTCACCGGTAAGGAGCGACCAAAGCTCTGTTATTTACCGACCGCGTCGGCTGATCGAGAGTCGGGAATCGTCAGATGGTATGCCAACTGTGCACCATTAAATGTCATTCCATCAGTACAGGTTAGCTTCATCAACAGCAACCGTATGACTCAAACGTTTGCAGAGGTTCTGCTGTCGGTGGATGGCATCGTTGTCTCAGGCGGCAATACGCTAAACCAGCAGGTGATCTGGAAGGCCCACGGAATCGATGAGGTCCTTCGAGAGGCCTGGGACCGTGGGATCGTGCTTGGTGGCGCAAGCGCCGGGTCCCTTTGTTGGTTCGAAGAAGGCACGACAGATTCCCGACCCAAGGAACTGACCGTGGTGAAATGTCTCGGGTTCCTTAAAGGAAGCCACTCCCCTCACTATGACGGTGAAGCAAATCGCCGACCCACCTACCACCGTATGATCAAGTCAGGTGAAATGAAACCTGGATATGCCTGCGACAACAACGCAGGAATCTATTTTGAGGACAATGAGGTTGCGAGAGTCGTACACACCAGAGCGGAGGCCAAGGTCTACTACGTGAGTCTCCAAGGAGAAGAGGTTGTCGAGAGAGAACTCGAAGCAGAAATGATTGAGTAAGTGAATGACCAGCAGGTGCGAGAGTGGGAAGTCGATGGGTTGCGCATCAGGCCCGTTGGGCAAGGTGCTGGTTACTGGTCTTCTCTTTTCTGTAACGGGTGGTTGCTCCCCTGCTGAGCCGGTGCATCAGGAGATAACACCTGAACACCAGGAAGCGTCAAGCCCTATGCCTGCCAGCCGCGTAGTAAGTGAGCTCGAAGAGCGTGAGCGAATGGAGGCAGCCGCAGAACCCCGTGGTCAAGAGATCGACTCAGGCACCATCGAGACTTCGAGCGGTTCAGTCACGATTGGTGCCGAGGTACGAATAGACGTCCTAGAAGGAGTGCCGCTCTATTTGGTTGAGAGAAACGCGGACGAACCAAGCTGTGTAGTCACACACGGAGATGCCGTCACGATAGTCGCTGCAACCTACTTCGAAGACACAGACTGGTATGACCTGAAGGTGGCTGTGGCTGGCACCAACTGTCAGGGTTGGATACCGGAAAACTTTGTCCAGCCGTAATCATCATCCTGGCTAGATACGTAACCAGACTCCCAAGTCAGTAGCCAATCGGACTGTGACGAGGGACAGGACTGGGGTCAGCCCGGGCTGAAACCGGGAAACCTATACGGCAGGTTACCCTGGCAGTCTTTGGCTCGAGGCCGCGAACAGTCTCTCTCCGCTGTTGGCCAGAACCACATACCTGGTGCTCGCAGTATCGCTTCCGTCCCGAGCGCGACTCCCTCGCACTGTAACGACGTCACCAACGCTCATCGTGCTCCGTGTCCACCCGGCCCTTACGAGTTGATTTGGACTACCCATTTCCATGGCCCAGTTCGTAACGGCACCCTCATCGTCCTCTACGTCCATAAAGAACCAGACGTGGGGATTGAGCCATTCAATTTTCTGGACCGCCCCCGTCACTTCGATCGGAGCATTAGCATCAAACTCAGCAGAAAAGGAATGATGGGCAACCACTGGCACGGTGGCCAGCAGTAGTCCGACACAAGCGACGATCGTGAGCCCTCTGGTTTTCATGTGTAACCCCTTAAACACGAAAGACGCGATCAGAATACGCACGCCGGCCTCTATTTTGCCAGCGGTGACAAGCTAACGCAAGAAGAAGTAACTCGTAAGGAGAGTTCCACAAAATAGGTGTAGACTACCCGTGTCTGGTCAGCTTCATTATCTGCTTAACGCACCAGAATCCGCTGATTTTAAGGAGGCGTCGCTATGAGAGTGTCGTGGACGTCCTACGTCACTGCGGCCACAGTCGTGAGTCTCGTGTGCTGGTCGCAGCAACCGGTCGAAACACAAACTGCCCAAGAAGCTGGAACGGTGACTAGTCCCGCAGCGTCTTCGGGGCCGACTCCGCGGTTGCCGAACGGGAAACCCGACTTAACTGGCATCTGGCAACGACCCTACGTGCCAAGCGTGACCCAGCCCAGGGACGGACACAAGGGACCCTCAGAACTTCCGTACACCCCGGCCGGTTTGGAGGATTGGTGGAACTACGACCCAGCCGATGGCGATTACACGGCGAACTGCATGCCGTTTGGTCTGCCTCGGTCCATCAACGGTCCGTGGCCTATGCGGGTCATGCATAACGAAACACACATCGCGTTTCTGTTTGAATTAGGCAACTGGTTTCACATCGCCCCCGTCGATGGAAGCGAACATCCGGAGGAGCTCGAGCCAACCTGGTACGGGCACTCGGTTGGTCGGTGGGAGGGCGATACTCTTATCATTGACACAGTCGGGTTCAACGGTTGGACTAGACTCGATACCCGAGGCCATCCCCATAGCGATGCCCTACATCTAATCCAGACATATGAGCGCATTGACGCAGATCACATCAACTACACAATAACGGTTGACGACCCAAAAACTTACAGGGCTCCATGGACGAATGAACGAGTCTTCACGCCGTTCGATGGTGAACTCATGGAGTATGTGTGCAATGAAAACAACCGGTCACTTTGGGAGGGGCGGCTCAAGTTCTGGACTCCGCCTTGGCGTGACCAACCGCCGCAATGAAAACTGACCGGTTGAGGTGTTCCCTCCTCCACCTACTACCCCTAGCCTTCATCTTGACAACTGGGTGCGAGACTCCTCCAGCTGTACCCGCTGCACCACCGTTCACACCAGTCGCTGATGTCAAGGAGTTGATGGAGATGGTCATTGACCCCGCCGCCGACGTTGTGTGGGAGTCAGTCGGAGCCATCATCACCGCGGAGGGCACGGAAGAGATTTTTCCCAAGAATGACGGAGAGTGGGCAACTGTACGCAATAGCGCACTCGTCCTCGCCGAATCTGGCAATCTGCTTATGCTTGGCGAACGAGCCAAAGGTGAGGGGCCTTGGATGATCATGTCTCAAGCACTGGTTGAATCTGCCCGCCTCGCCTTCGAGGCTGCGGAAGCCAAGGACGCGGATGCAGTCTTTATGGTTGGCGGGGATATTTACAGCGCTTGTGAAACCTGCCACGTACTTTACTGGTATGACGAAGACGGAGCGATACCATCCACAGGGTCAGCGACCCCAGCGACTACGACATCATTGATACTGCCTGAGAAGGTCCGAGCCTCCACTCAATAGAAGGCGATCCAGCGTCCAGAAAACCCGACGCCGAACCACAGACTGAGCGACACCACAGCCACCAACCTACCGAGAAGTGGGGGTATTCTGGCTGCGTCCGACCTCACAACCTTCTGTCGCACAGTGAATGTGAAGAGCATCGCAAGCAGCAGGAACTGCATCTTCCACCAAAAGGGCGGGCTGTAATAAACGCGAAGTGTTTCCGAGGTAAGAAGCAGCACACCCGTAGCTAACATCACCAGCAAACTGCCGACCAACCATGGCTGGGTGTCATGCGCCAGCTGGGACACTGGTTGATGCCGTAACCCCAAGCCGAGCAACCGCAAGTCGACTACCAAAACCGTACCGCCCAGGATCGCAAGTGCCAACAAGTGAAGACACTGAATTACCGGGAACATCCATATCGAGCCACTCATCGCAATCCCGACGGCTGACTGACCGGACCACTCAAACAGGGGTAAAAGAGACATCGTTATCATCCAGAGTTCAATTGAACCAGTTGTAGGCTTGCATCCGTCCCCCGACGACCACTCCGCACCAGAGCACGAGGGAGAGGTAGCCGGCCACTCGCGCCCTGAGGGGCGCAATCGGTGCCCGGTCCCAGTCGGTGACCCGGCGATATACCGTTGTGTGAAAAACAAAAGCATTAAGACCAGCTAAGACAAGCATCACAATCTTTATACGAAAGAAGATGTTCTCGTATGCACGCACAGGATGGGAATAGAACAGAAGTAATCCACTCACAGCCATTAATGCAAAGCCGCCTAGGGCCCACGGCAAGAGACGTCCGGCTACCTCAGACACTGGAACTCGCCGCAGAGTTAGGCCCACTAGGCGCAGGTCCAATGTCGCGATCAGGCCGAGAAATAGACATAAAGTCAACACGTGGGTTGTCTCCACTATGGGATAGACCCACAGCGATTCAAGGAGAGCAATGCTCCAAGGCGTATTTCCGAGCCATTCGAATAATTCCAGCGGCGACATAGGCGTCACGCAGGTCAGTAACTTAGTTTTTCAAACGCTCCGGGCGAATTATACCGCTGACCGGTCGTAGTGCCCACGTCGTCTCACACCCGTAGACAACACGCGATGTCGTTGCTACCCCATTCTGGTACTTCCAGCATCGTATAACTCCAAGCACCGGCTTTTCCCCAAGACAGTACGACTTCACCCCACAAACTCCGGAGGACGCATTACAATATGTTTTACCTTCTAATTTCTTAGTGTTCGTTTGGAGAGTTTCTCGGAGGAGAGTGAGATGGTCAGGAAATCGCTGATTCTAATAGCCGCAGGTCTGTTCCTCACGATGGCAACAGCCGTTTGGGCGCAGTCAGGGTCAATCGGTTCGGCCCACCACAGCTATCGCGTGGTTACCGTAGCCGAGGGACTAGAAATCCCGTGGTCAATCACGTTCCTACCGAACGGTGACATGCTGGTCACTGAACGACCTGGACGGCTTCGCATTATACGGGACGGTGTGCTCCTCCCAGACTCGGTGCCGGGTGTACCGGAAGTTCATGCTGAGGGCCAAGGCGGCCTGTTCGATGTTCTGCCACATCCAGAATTCACCTCGAATCGTCTACTTTATCTGGCTTACGCGCATCCAAATTCCGGCGGCTCGACTACGCGAGTTGTGCGTGCCAGATTCGAAAATGATCAACTATCGGGTCTTGAGGAAATCTTCCTCGCAGTGTCACAAGGAAGGGGGCACTATGGCGGGAAGCTTGCGTTCGACCGGAATGGCTTGCTCTTTCTCAGTGTCGGAGAACGCCAGGCATCCGCCAGCGGTGATTTAAGGAACCATCCGGCCCAAGATGTCTCAAACCACCACGGCACGATCATTCGACTCCATGACGACGGCCGCATACCGGTCGACAATCCGTTCGTCGAACAAAGTGAGGCCGGCACCGATGTGCGGCCTGAGATTTGGAGCTATGGACACCGCAATCCGCAGGGCCTCGTCATTCACCCCGATACTAATGACGTCTGGATTACCGAGCATGGCCCACAAGGCGGGGACGAACTCAACCGTATTGAACCCGGATTGAACTATGGCTGGCCAGTGATTGGCTACGGTGTGAACTACCGGACAGGCCTAGCCATTCATGAGGGGACAATGCGTGAGGATATGGAACACCCAGACCACTTCTGGGTACCATCAATCGCAGTCTCAGGCTTGATGATTTATCGTGGAGACCGTTTTCCGGAATGGCAGGGAAATATGTTCTCTGGAGGTTTGGCCGGTCAGCAGTTGGCGCGCCTTACCCTCAGTGAAGACGCACAACGGATTGAACAGGAAGAAACTCTGATTCAAGGAATCGGACGGATTCGTGACGTGCGCGAGGGACCAGATGGCTACATCTACGTTGCCATCGAGGGCCGCGATGGTGCACTCACGCCAATTGTTCGGCTCGAACCCGCTGACCAGTAAGTTGGTGAGGGTGAGAAGACCAGGAGTCACGTAGAATTCTTGCCTGCTACGCCCCTATCCTTCAACTATTTCACCCTGCTACGACGGTGCGCCGAAGCCTTGCGCTGTTAACGTTTACCTCCGCTCAGACCACTCGCGGCGCGCCGGCTGGCACTCCGGCCACGACCCGGCCTCACCCGTCGCTGGGTTTACAGGAAACTCGGTCCTCCGGTCCCGAGGTAAGCGTATCTCCTCCTCCGACGCCATGTAGGCCAGCATGGCATATAGGGTTGCGTTGCGCTGCAGGTCAGCGAAGATGACCTTATCGAAGGTATCCCGGTTTGTGTGCCAGGTATACGGACTGTAGCTCCAATTAAGCGACCTCAGGCTGAAGGCCGGGGCACCATAGCAGACGAATGAGGCATAGTCGCTACCACCACCGCCAGGAGTGCCTGGAAAATTGAAGGCCACATTCTCTGAAAATTCTGTCGGGAGTCCAGAGAACCATCGTGCAAGATATCCCGAGGCGCCGATTAGTCCTTGGTTGGACACATTCACAATCCGTCCAGTTCCGTTATCCTGATTGAACAAGGCTTGGAGATTCTGGACCACCTCAGGATGGTCTTCGACGAAAGCTCGTGAACCATTGAGCCCCTGTTCCTCTCCACCCCAGTGCCCAACAAGAATTGTGCGTTTCGGATTGGGATAGGTCGCCCGAAGAATACGCATCGCCTCAAGCATCGTGAGGGTGCCCGTGCCGTTGTCGGTCGCGCCCGACGCTGCGTCCCAGGAGTCGAAGTGCGCTGAAAGCACGACATACTCGTCGGGAAACTCCGTTCCGGGGAGCCGGGCAATGACGTTGGACACCGGACCCTCACCGAGGAACTCAGCATCGGAGAGGACTTCGATCACCGGGTGCTGACCGTTTGTGGCCAGCCGATGCAACAACCCGTAGTCTTCACAACCTGCTGTCAGCGCTAACATCCGCTCGGTGCCACTAGCGAACATCTGATGCGCACCCCATCCCCGTGACCAACGTGACGCGATAACACCGGTCGCACCCGCACGTTCAAAGCGTTGAGTAATTGCGGTCTCCGAGCCACGCCCAAGAATTTCAAGCCCGACCCGGTTCATTTGATCGCGCCATGCTTGCTCCGCCGTAGTGCGCGCGTCCCGCATTTCAACAAGCGACTCCTCAGTCGCCCAACGTTCCCAATCCGCGTCAGGTCGACATGTCGGCTGTGGAAAGGCAATGGCGACAAATTTTCCGCGCACGTTTGGGAGCCACGCCTCAAACTCTGTAACGTTGGACACGTTCGGCATAACTACCACTTCACCACGAATCGGTTGACCTCCGGTACCTGGACTCCACGCCAAATTCATCACCTCAAGGGTGCGAACCCTCGGCTCGACAAGGTCAACATGGACACGGCCACGACGCCAGCGCATCCATGTGCCATATTCCTGATTTTCCGCAGTGATATCCCAACTGTTGTACGTGCTAACAAGCCACTCATTCCCCTTCTCATGACCAGGGCTCCCGGTTAGGCGCGGCCCAATTTCGTCAAACAGAACCTGAGCTAGGACCTCGGTTTGAGATTTCTCTATCCCTTCTGTCCACATCTGCCGAAGAACTGGGTCGTTCGTAGGAAATGTCTGTGAAACGACAGGCACAGCCGACACGAGTGTCGCGGCGAGAGTACTAAACGCAAACAAATAACGCGTCATCGCAATATTCCTCATTGTGTGAACCCCTACCTACCACTGGACCGCCAATTTACGTGCACTAAGCTATGACTATACACCTCACAAGACCCGCCCAGCAGCCACCCATTGTCAGAGGTGGCTAAAGAAACCTACAATCACCTCTGAGCGTCTCGCTGGGCCAACAGCCTGGCGGGGTTCACAATAATGGAGGTAACGTGATGAAGCGCATCATACAGTTCGCTTGTATAGTCCTGACCGTGTCGACTGCCGCGAATGCTCAAACTGCGGAGGAAACTATCGCACGGGCCGTATCGGCAGCACCCGCTGGAGCCCAGGCCGACGCCTCCGTGGTGACATGGGATGCGGACGGCAATCGCGAAATGCTTCGCGAGGGTAGTAACGACTTTATTTGCTGGGACCGCTCCGGCCAGAACCCCCGGCGCCCATTCTTTGTACAGTGCACCAATAAAGGCAATCTAGCACGATACGAACAAAACCTCGCGTTCTCCAGAGCCGGGAACAGTCGCGAAGAGGTGAATGCTTTAGGTGCCGCAGCCGAAGAGAACGGCACGCGGGAGCTTCCGGTGTTCGGCTCGATTTACTACTACAACTGGGGCGACGATCAGGAAAGTGCGACACCGCACATGACGGTCACAGTGCCATACGCAACCCATGAATCCCTCAGTCTGCCGGCTGAGCGAACGGGTGGTGTCCTGTTTCTCATGCAGGCGGGCACGGCGAGTGCGCACCTCATGGTGACCCTCCCCTAACTACTGTCAACAGAGTCGAGGAATCGTAGGGGTATGGGTCCACACCCATACCCCTGCGTGCTTCGGTGTTTAGAGCCCGACTGTCGCGACCTATTCATCCACTGCAGTGCCCATGATTTCAAAGTGAGAGTTGCCAAGAAGTGTACTGGTCCCGATGAAGGCACGGGACGGCAACGGCCCGCTGAAGTAGCTCCCGTAAATTTCGTTGAACATATCGTATAGCGCAAGGTCAGTGCAGAAGATCTGCACCCAGACCAAGTCGTCCATCGTCATACCGCCTGCTTCAACATTGCTCTTGAAACCGTCGAGTAGACTTCTGATCTCCGTCTCAAGGTCCCGATCGAGGCTACCCGTGTTTTCCACCTGCCCCGTGTTCCCAGCGACGTAAAGTGTGTTCCCAATCCGTACACCTCGACTGTAAGCACGGTCCGGGTTCTCTGTTCCGGGACCACCAGGATCAAGAATTTGCCGACCGGGCTGTTGTGAATTGACAACTCCGGTCACGATGAGAGTGGTCACAATACCGAGCGCGAACGAAAGTCCGATAGACCGAGTCACGAATTGCATATCTGTCTCCTAGATACCGAGGCCAACGGCGGTCCTCTCAAGTGCACTGATCATACACGCAGCTTGCCAGGGCACTTAACTCCTCTCCCGACCGAACCACGTGACGATTCCTTACGCTAGAACGCAGATCGTGATAAAACTTGAGGGTGTGTTGCGGGGCATTTGTCACCGCCTGATACAGAAAGGGTTCGGAAATGACAATACAGAGCAATCGACGGGACATTCTGAAAGGCGGCCTCGCGGTGGCCGGAATTGGCCTCCTCGGCATACCGGAATGGGCGCTTCCAGCTCTCGCGCAGGGCGAGACGCTCGTCCCATTCACCGACATAGACGACCCTCTCACCCTCGTGCGGAGTCCCGAAACACGCATTATTGATATCCGGACGATCCCAGAAAACGGTCAGTTCACCCCTGCTGATCAGTTCGCTACCACGCAGCATTACGGGCACCCGGTCATCGACCCTTCTACCTATCGACTACGGATTTCTGGTCTAGTCGACCAAGCACTATCTCTCTCAATCGACGACCTACGTACCATGCCCAGCAGGGAAATCGTGGTCGGATTCGAGTGCTCTGGAAATCGAGGTCCGTTAAACGGTCTCTCCGGCAACGGTCGTTGGACCGGCGTACCGCTCCGAACGGTACTGGACCGTGCTGGTGTGAAGGCTGATGCGAAAGAGTTCGTCTTTTTCGGAGCTGACCACGGTGAAGAGGTGGTTGAATTTCGTGGCCGTCCCTACACAGTGGATCAACAGTATGGTCGGAGTCTCGCGAGGGAGAAGGCACTGTCGTCTGAGCCGATTCTGGTTTACGCACTGAACGGCGAACCACTGACACGCCATCAAGGCTTCCCACTACGATTGCTCGTTCCGGGTTGGTACGGCATGGCTCTCGTCAAATGGCTCGCTGAGATT
>Ga0209752_1000817_pt1 | contig 15265 bp, 14 predicted proteins | sample METZYME_3_250m_FD_187548 | JGI IMG/M metagenome (GOLD analysis project Ga0209752, IMG submission 187548) | Marine microbial communities from oxygen minimum zone in mesopelagic equatorial Pacific - METZYME_3_250m (SPAdes) (version 2) | ecosystem: Environmental > Aquatic > Marine > Oceanic...
TCTGCTCGTAAATCTTCATCTCTAAAACAGCGGGCTATTTGGTAATATTTGTCAAAACCAGACATCATCAATAATTGTTTAAACAATTGGGGTGATTGCGGCAATGCAAAAAAATCACCTTTTTGAGTCCTACTGGGTACTAAATAGTCTCGTGCACCCTCCGGTGTTGCTTTTGTCAATATGGGTGTTTCAATATCTATGAAATCTTTTGCATCAAGAAAATTCCTCAGTGATCGGATTATGTTATGCCTTACCTTTAGTTTACTCGCTGCTTCGTTTCGCCTTAAATCCAAGTAACGATACTTGAGACGAATGTCTTCATTAGCGGGCTCATTATGATGAAAAGGGGGCGTGGCTGAAGTATTCAGAACAACTAGAGAAGAGACTAAGAGTTCAACTTCACCGGTAGGGAGTGCTGAATTTATTGTTCCCTCAGGTCTTCTTCGAATGGTACCTGAAGCTGAGAGAACAAATTCACCTCTTAATTTTTCTGCCTCTGAGAATAAGTCCTGATGTTCAGGATCAAACACCAATTGAATCAATCCAGTGGTATCCCTAAGGTCGACAAAAATCACTCCACCATGATCTCTTCTTCGATGGATCCAACCGGCAACCGTAATTGTCTCATCCACATTGACAACAGTTACCTTTCCGCAGTAGTCGGTTCTCATTGGTTGTTTAGTGCTCATTGATTGACAACACAGTCTTATTCTTCAAGATTATTCTTCTCTTTGTCTTCATCGGGGACAACCACTCCAAGTGAAATCACCATTTTTAATGCATCTTCAACATTCATATCTAATTCAATTACATCCTGTTCAGGCACCATTAAAATTAAACCTGAAGTAGGATTTGGCGTGGTTGGAATAAAAACACATACGACATTTTCACCAGTCTTCTCTTGTATTTCACCTAGGTTTTGTGATGTTTGAAAGGAAAGGCTGTACAAGCCTTTTCGGGGATATTCGATCAATAAAACTCTGCTGAACGATTGAGTTGAATCAGATAGGATAATTTCAACAAAACGTTTTACCGCTGAATAAATATTGCGAACCAGTGGAATTCGTTCTAAAAGAGATTCCCAAAAGCCAACAAATCGTTTACCAAAATAATTAGCCGCAACCAGGCCGGTACCCAGTAATGCAAGCAACGCCAATAAAATGCCGATGCCCGGAATAGTAAATCCAAGTTGATCAGACATCCAACTATCTAAGTTACCAAATAAGTCAATTAGCAGTTTGAGAACGAAGATGGTTGCACCCAGTGGCAACCAAACCAAAAGACCCGCGACTATAATTGTTCGTAATTTTTTCATTCTATAAAATTTAAAAACTAATGATTACAGTTTACCCAATCAGTGAACCATTTCTCCCATTATATTACTTAATGTCTTTACTTTTTTTATCTTCTGATTTTTTCTTTTTATCTGCATGGTTTTTTGGGGCTTTTTCATCAGATTTTTTGTCCTGACCCGATTTTTTTTCTTCCTTATTTCCAGCAAGGTTTTTTTGATTGTCTTTCTTAAAATCTGTTTCATACCAGCCCTCCCCTTTTAATCTGAAATTAGGAGCAGAAACCAATTTTTTCAATGCATTTTTTTTGCACTCAGGACAAGTACTTAAAGGTTCTTCACTAATGCGCTGAAGAATTTCAAAATAATGCCCACAATTCTGGCATTTGTATTCATAAATAGGCATTTGATTTAGAGTCTATTCCAGTAATGTTTAAAAGTTGAGTATAGTACGACAGCACGAATTAAATAGCTAAAATTTTTAGGTCTGAGGATATTTCAAATTCTCAATATCTTCCCGATTCATCTGGTCGTTAGATAAAGCCACTAAAATCGAGAGAATGTCTTCAGGAATTTTAGATTTAATGGTTAACTCCTCATGGGAAATAGGATGACTGAGGCTTATCTTGTTTGCATGCAGAGCTTGACGCTTGAACTGTTGTAATTCGCTCTGCAATGTCTTGCTTGCCCTTTGGGGAACAATCAATCGTTTCCCATATAAAGGATCCCCAAGAAGTGGGTATTTAATATGCGACATGTGTACTCTGATTTGATGCGTTCTACCAGTATCCAATCTAAGTCCTATGTATGTATGTTGTTCAAATTTTTTGAGAATCCGAAAATGAGTTAGTGCGTGTTTTCCATTCTTTGAGATTGCGAATTTAATACGATTCTTTGTATCCCGAGAAATCTTTGCATCAACCTTACCACCACTGCTCATGGCACCAACACAAATTGCCCGGTATTCTCTTAAAATCTTTCTTTTTTCAAGCGCCGAAACCATTTTCGTATATGAATGGCTTGTTTTAGCAATAATAAGAAGCCCGCTTGTGTCTTTGTCTAGTCGATGAATTAATCCGCCCCTGGGTAAATTTTTCAAGAAAGGTAAATAGTAAAGCAATCCATTTTGCAAAGTACCAGTGGGATTACCGTGGCCTGGATGGACGACAAGGCCGCTAGGCTTATCAACTATCAATAGATCTTCATCTTCGTAAGCAATCCCAAAATCTATCTTCTCAGCGACAGTTTCCTGTCGATCTTCGGTGATAGGAAAAACTTGTATTTTCTGACCTTTATACACCTTGGTTTTCGGCTCAGCGGTGTGATTGTCTAGTAAAACATTTCCGGAATTTATCCAGTTTTTTATGGTCATGCGTGAAAAATCCTGCAATAAGGTAGCGACTACTTTGTCGAATCTTTGATTATTGTTGTCTTCATCAACAATTAAATTTATTGCTTTTTGATCCATACAATTCCCCTAAGTTGAAATATTTTCACAAATATTTACGTTATAATTCCACATTACTTTTTTAACATAAACACATAATCCAAACGAAGCGGTAGTTATTCTATGGAAGGAAACACAAAAAATATATGGATAGCAGTTATTGGGCTCATCATTTTGTTGGGTTGCAGTGGTCGAGAAGAAAGAGATGGTCGCTCCACTGCAGAAATTGTTTATCAGAAAGCAAAAAATTCTATGGAGGGTGGCAGCTATAGCAATGCAGCCAACTATCTTGAGATACTTGTTTCCTCATTCCCTTTTAGTAATCAGTCAAAACAAGCACAACTTGATTTGATTTATGCGTATTACAGAAGTGCAGATTTTGAATCAGCTGTTGATGAAGCAAGGCAGTTTGAAAAGGAAAATCCCACCCATCCCAGGGTAGATTACGCCCTGTATATGAGAGGCTTGTCACTTTTTGAGGGACAGCATAAATTTTATCATGATTTCTTTAATGTTGATTTAACCAAAAGACCTCCAGCAAAAACGGAAGAATCATTTTCTGTATTTGCACAGTTAATTCGGAGATACCCAAATAGTATTTATTTAGAAGATGCCAAACAAAGAATGATTTTTTTAAGGAATAGACTTGCCAAATATGAAAATCATGTAGCCAGTCATTACATGGAAAGGGGTGCCTACGTTGCAGCAATCAATCGAGCTAAATACTCAATTGAACAATACAACGGTGCTCCTGCTACGGTCGAATCACTGAGAATAATAGCTGAATCCTATGAGAAACTAGGGATGACAGATTTGGCAGATACTGCGGAAGAGATCTACCTTGCTAATATTGATCAAAATTTCTCTGAAACAACCTCTTTGGAAGAGAAAAAACCTTGGTATAAATTCTGGTAATTTTAGTCCGTCTACAACTGCATTTATCAGGCCATTAGTGTTCGCATGGTCTCACCAATGAGGGCTGGAGACTCAACCGTAGTCACTCCAGCTTTTCTGAACGCTTCATATTTTCCTTCTGCAGTTCCTTCCTGGCCACTCACTATGGCGCCTGCATGTCCCATTCTTTTTCCAGATGGAGCTGAAATACCTGCAATGTATGCAACAACTGGCTTTGTAATGTTTCTTTTAATAAATTCAGCTGCTTTTTCCTCATCAGAACCACCAATTTCCCCTACTAGTACAATCCCTTGAGTTTGGTCATCAGATTCAAACAACTCAAGACAGTCTATAAAATTAAGCCCCTTAATTGGATCGCCTCCTATGCCTACACAAGTACTTTGTCCCAAGCCATTTTTGCTGGTTTGATAAACTGCTTCATACGTTAGCGTGCCAGACCTTGAAATAATTCCTATTGAGCCTTGTTGATGAATAAAAGCAGGCATAATACCTATCTTGGTTTGTTCTGGGGTAATAATGCCTGGACAATTGGGACCAATTAATTTGGAATTAGAGTTCTTAATTTTGCTCTTCACATTAATCATATCTTGAACTGGTATACCTTCAGTAATACAAACAATGAGCTCAATCTTTGCATCCACAGCTGCAACAATGGCTTCTGCCGCATATGGTGCTGGAACAAAAATAACACTGACATCAGCATCAGTTTCTCCTTTAGCCTCCCTGACAGTATCAAACACTGGAACGCCTAGATGTTCCTGCTTGCCTTTCCCTGGCGTTACCCCCCCAACAATTTTTGCTCCATATTGAATACACTGATTTGCATGGAAGGTGCCCTGTTTGCCAGTAATGCCTTGGCAAATAATCTTAGAATTACTATCGACCAATATACTCAACTTGATTCCTTATAATTTGCTGCAGACTTGACCACCTTTTCTGCCGCATCAGATAAATTGTCGGCGGAAATGATATCTAGCCCTGATTCCATTAACTTTGCTTTCCCAGATTGAACATTGGTACCCTCCAATCTCACTACGATTGGAACTGATGAATCAGTCGTTTTTACTGCATCTATAATCCCTTCTGCAATCACATCACACCTAACAATACCTCCAAAAATATTCACTAAAATAGCTCTCACATTTTGATTCTCCAGAATTAATTCAAAAGCAGCTGTAACTCTCGCTGTAGTCGCATCTCCCCCTACATCTAGAAAGTTAGCAGGCTCACCGCCATGAATCTTAATGAGATCCATGGTTGCCATGGCTAACCCGGCTCCATTAACCATGCAAGCAATATCTCCGCTAAGAGACACATAACTTAGACCATGCTCAGATGCCCTTAGTTCTATATCATTTTCTTGGCTAGAGTCTTTGAGTAGAGCCAATTCTGATTGTCGGAAAAGAGAATTATCCTCGACAACAATTTTTGCATCCAAAGCAACAAAAGTGTGGTTTTGATCAACAATGAGTGGGTTGATTTCGACTTGACTGGCATCGGTATCTCTCGCAAGAACAAAGATTTTTTTTATTATAGTTATAAACTGTTCTTTCAGATTAACATCTAAATTCAACTTCTCCGCCATTAAATTCAGTTGATTAGAATCAATCCCGATAATTGGGTCTACGGTGTACTTTATGATCTTTTCAGGAGTTTTTTCTGCAACCATTTCAATATCAACTCCGCCTTCGGAAGAGACAATAAAAGTCCAAGATTCCTTGGTTCTGTCTATCACCAAGCTTAGATAGAATTCAAGCTTGATCTGTGTTCCACTCTCAATATAAACGAGATTAATTGGAAGCCCCATCTGATCAGTTTGTTTAGTAGTTAACCTGGATCCCAACATTTTAGATGCAATTAATTCAACATCATCTAAGCTATTTGCTAACTTAACACCGCCTGCCTTGCCACGTCCTCCTGCATGAACTTGAGCTTTTACAACCCATTGATCTCCTTGTAATTGCTTTGCGGCTTTACGTGCTTGTTCAGGACTATCTGCTACCATACCTTGAAGAATAGGGATACCTGCATCTGAGAAAAGCTCCTTCGATTGATACTCGTGTAAATTCATTTGAATGTATAAATATAATTATTTGACAAAAGTGAGACACTTATAAAACTAAGTACAGTATTTTGATCTAAACTATGAGTTAATTAAACCCCTTACAACGATTTTTCTAAAATGAATAGATCATTCAAAATTGGCCTTACTGGTGGAATTGCATCTGGTAAAACTACAGTTGCAAATCTATTTTCTGATTTGGGGATCGAAATTATAGACGCAGATGAGATTGCTCATTCTATAACTTCTAAACAAGGATCTGCCTATAACAAAATTGTTAAGCATTTCGGAGAAGATGTACTTGGAAATGACAAAAAGCTTGATAGAAAAAAACTCAGAACAATGATTTTCAACAACTCTGAGTTAAAAAGAGATCTGGAACAAATCATTCATCCGGAAGTCTATGCAATAATTAATCAGAAAATAAATGCGTCACAAGAACCCTATCAAATTATAGTAATCCCATTATTAATTGAAACAGGCTACCAAAATTTTGTAGACAGAGTTTTAGTAGTTGATTGCTCAGTGGAGACTCAATTAGCAAGACTAATAAACCGTGATAATGAAACGATGAAAAATGCCAGAAAAATTATTGCCAATCAAATTGAAAGAAATCAAAGGTTAAAATTTGCAGACGATATCATCGAAAATGAGAAAAAAACATCTATCAATGTTCTGAAAAACAAGGTTCTACAACTACATGAAACTTATTTAGAGTTGCCTGAAAAGAGTTTAATTTGATGCCTAAATTAAAACATATAATTATGATCATAAATCAAGATTCAGCCTAGCATATGTCAGAACATATATATGAACTTCCACTCAATGAAAGACTTAGAACTTTTATGCGTGTTGAGTTTCTTTATAAAAGACTTCAATACAGTCTGGAGAATGATGATACATGGGCAATAAGATCATCAGTAAATACACTTTTAGAAATATATTCGATTCTTTCCAGAACAGATGTTAGGCGTGAAATTCTTTTTGATCTTGACCGATATATCTTTCAAATGACAAAGTATCAAGATTCTTCAATGGTTAATAAGGAAAGAGCAAAAGAAATTAATTTGCAATTGGAAAATTTAAAAAACGACGTTGATCAAGTTGGCACAGGTTATTTAAGCCAAATTAGAGATATCGAGTTTGTAGACAGTCTCCTTCATCGCCACACTTTACCAGGAGGTAGAGCAGAGTTTGACATGCCAAAATATAAATTTTGGCTTGATTCAGGCCCAACTAGAACTCGAAGTGATTTGAGAAAATGGGTGGGGGTAATAAAACCTGTTTGCGATAGCATTGAAGAAATACTTTGGTTGTTAAGAGAAAGTTCAGAAGCGATTTCGACTGTTGCCATAAGTGGCTTATACAATCATCAGATTGAAAAAAACTCTCAAATCTCTTTAGTTAGAATTTTTTTGAGTAAAAACAATGTTTTTCCAGAAATTAGTGGAGGAAAACACCTTATTTCCATACGGTTCTTGAATTGGTCAAAAACCGACGAAAAAACAATTCAAGATAACAAAAATATACGTTTTAAAATTTCTTTATGTTGATTACAATTCTGCAGCAAGCTTTTCAACCAATGGCTGGTCTGCAGGCAGGATTTCTACTTCCCTTAATTGATCAGTAGCACACCACATTAATTCCTGCCCTTCTAAGCCAGCAGGATATCCGACATAATCTATGATATTAAATGGCAATAACAAAACATCATAGTGATCGTATTGATAACCAATTGATTTCCTTTGCTTGCTTCTTCCAATTTCTACTCCTAACTCTTCCTGAAATTCTCGAAATAAAGCCTCTTCAGGAGTTTCATTAGACTTAATTTTACCTCCAGGAAATTCCCAGTAACCCTTTAGATTTTTGCCCTTCATTCTTTTACTAAGGAGCACCTCATTTTTGGTATTTCTTAGAATACCAATAGCAATGCTCAACAATTCTCTTTTATGATTCAACTACAATGAAATGACTTTATTGTTGGATAGCTCCATGGCATTTTTTATATTTCTTGCCTGAGCCGCAAGGGCAAGGTTCATTGCGTCCAATTTTCTTGTCTATTCTTACATAAGGTCTCTTAGTATCTTCATTTAGAGCATTAGATGAATTGGGTGAAGAGGTCTCAAAAGTATTTGAATCTCTATGTTTTAACTCAACCTCACTCATATCTGGTGTCTGTTGATTAAGAGTGTCCGCATCTTCTTCTCCTCTGAATCGAGCTCTGGCTAAAATACTTATAACCCCGCTTTTAAGTTGGTCCATCATGTATGAAAACATTTCGAAAGACTCTCTTTTGTATTCTTGCTTGGGATTTTTCTGAGCATACCCTCTTAAGTGTATTCCTTGTCTTAAATAGTCCATTGCACCTAGATGTTCTCTCCAATGGAAATCAAGTTGTTGTAACATAACTGCTTTTTCTATCTCTCTCATTGGTTTTGGTCCGATCGCCTGCTCTTTTGAATCATAATGCCTATCGTATTCATTAAGTATGGCCTTCCAGATCTGCTCCTCTCCCAAAGAGTCATCTTGATTAATAAGATTTTCGATGTCCATTTCAATAGTAAATTCACTGTTAATTGCTTTACTCAAACCTTCTAAATCCCATTGATCTTCAGGTATATCAGAATTGATATATTGCTTTGTCATCTCTTGTATGACTTCCTCACTAATACCAGATAAAACATCACTGATGTTTTCGGAGGACAAGATGTCATTTCTCAATTGATAAATAACTGATCTCTGATCATTAGCAACATCATCGTATTCGAGTAGTGTTTTTCTTATATCAAAATTATGTGCTTCCACCTTCCTCTGTGCACGTTCAATTTGTTTGGTTAATAATTTGCTCTCTACGGCTTCCCCTTCTTCCATGCCAACTCTGGACAACATAGTTTGAGTTTTTTCTGGATCTCCGAAAATTCTAAGTAAGTCATCTTCCAGAGACAGATAAAACCGGCTGGAACCGGGGTCTCCCTGTCGACCTGAACGACCTCTCAATTGATTGTCAATTCGTCTGGATTCATGGCGCTCAGTTCCAATGATGTGTAACCCTCCCTGTTGAATGACTTCATCATGATTCTCTTGCCATTCTGATTTGAGACGTTGATGTTCAGTGTCATCTATTTCATCGCCTGCAATTTTTAATTCTGATTCTAAATTTCCACCCAAAACGATGTCTGTCCCTCTGCCTGCCATATTTGTGGCAATGGTAACAGAACCAGTTTTACCAGCCTGCGCTATAATCAACGATTCTTTTTCGTGCTCCTTAGCATTTAAAACCTGATGCTTTATCTTCTCTTGATTCAATAATTTAGATATGTATTCTGTATTTTCTATTGAAGCAGTTCCCACAAGAATAGGTTGTCCCTTCGATTGACGATTTTTGATATCTTCAATGATATTTGTAAATTTATCCTTCTGATTTAAATAGACCAAATCAGAGTCGTCTTGGCGAACCATTATTTCATGAGTTGGGATAACAACCACTTCCAATCCATAAATCTGCTGGAATTCAAAAGCTTCAGTATCTGCAGTTCCCGTCATTCCAGATAATTTGTGATAGAGTCGAAAATAGTTCTGAAAAGTAATGGATGCAACTGTTTGATTTTCTTCCTTTACTACCAAACCTTCTTTTGCTTCTACAGCTTGATGCAATCCATCTGACCATCGTCTTCCTGACATTGTTCTGCCTGTAAATTCATCCACAATAACAACATCATTATTTTGAACGATGTAATCGACATCTTTTTTATATAATGCGTGAGCTCTTAAGGCAGCTGTGATGTGATGCATGAGTCTAATATTAGCAGGATCATATAAGCTTTCCCCCTCTCCCAGAACTCTGAATTCAGTTAAAACTTGTTCGACGTTATTGTGGCCTTCTTCGGTTAGAAAAACTTGTTTGGTTTTCTCATCAACCGTGTAATCACCAACCTCAGTTTCATCTATTGCTGGCTTAAGTCTTGGAACAATTTGGTTCATTTTGACATACAGCTCAGTTCCCTGATCAGCCTGGCCTGAGATAATTAAAGGAGTCCTGGCTTCATCAATCAAAATGGAGTCAACTTCGTCGACGATCGCAAAATTGAGTTGTTTTTGCATCTGGCTCTCTTTGTCAAAAGCCAGATTATCTCTGAGATAATCAAAACCAAATTCATTATTTGTCCCATAAGTAATATCACACTGATATGCCTGCCTTTTCTCGGACTGTGTCTGACTGCTATTTATACAACCAACAGTTAGGCCCAGAAAATCATAAATTGGACCCATCCATTCAGCATCACGTCCTGCCAAGTACTCATTGACAGTTACAATATGAACGCCACCCCCAGTAAGAGCATTAAGATAAGCAGGTAAAGTAGAGACAAGTGTTTTACCTTCACCAGTTTTCATTTCCGCAATTTTCCCATAATGAAGAACCAAACCTCCCACTAACTGGACGTCAAAATGTCTTAATCCTATGGTTCTGACAGAAGCTTCTCTTACAACAGCAAAAGCTTTTGGCAAAAGATCATCCAGATTTGGACTATCAAGGTATTCTGATTTAAACTCTTCTGTTTTTAATTGAAGAGCGTCATCTGACAAACTTTGCATTTCAGATTCAAGTGCATTGATTTGTGTCACGATTTTTGAATAATCGCTTAAAAGTCTATCATTCCTACTACCAAATATTTTTGTGAAAAATCCTTTCAAAAGCAGCCTCTCAACTGAGTTAGATAATTTGGAGGTTAGTCATAGCAATTTTGCTAATACTCATGATTCTACTCTACTGTTATTATACCCTCATGGATAAGAAATTTATGCCATCTAACTACACTCTTGAAGATTGTGCAAAGCGAAAAACCAAAACATATTTCTGAAATCATTAATGCGAGTTATTCGAATCTTGAGAGATTATCAGAAACTGCCCAAGAAAAATCTTCACTCTCCAGACACCTGAAAAAAAATCTGAAGAACTTTGGTCGGTATATAGTTTCCGCATATATTAATAACTCGGGCATATTAGTTATTAAAACAAGCTCACCTGAGTTTGCTGCAAGACTTAGATATGAAGAAAAAGAAATAAGAGATTTGTGTAAAAAATTCGGGAATGTGCCTGTAAAAATAAAGATCAGCTCGAAATAGAAATCAAGTACTTCCCAAAGCTGATGTCCAATATGAGATAGGAATATCCGTTATCTCTGACTCCTTGATTTCTTCCCAAGCTGTTTGGTCTGTGTACAACTTAAGGATTAATTTGTTATTTAATTCATGGCCAGATTTATAGCCATTAAATTCACCTACTAAAATATGACCCATCAAATAGAGATCTCCTACTACATCCAATATCTTATGTCTCACTAGCTCATCTTGATACCGTAGACCGTCCTGATTTAAAATCCTGTAGTCATCTAATACAATTGCGTTGTCCAAACTACCCCCCAATGCCAAGTTATTAGAACGAAGGGTTTCTATTTCTTTTAGAAAGCCAAACGTTCTGGCACGACTTATTTCTTTAAGAAACGTAAGAGTCGAAAAGTCTACACTCAATTTAGTTAACTTACTTTTGATCATGGGATGATCAAAATCAATTTCAAATGAAATACGATAGCCATTGTAAGGCTTAAACTCAGCAAATTTTTCACCTTCCTCTACTCTTACTTTTTTCTTAATTCTCAGGAATTTTTTAGATGCATTTTGTTCTTCTATGCCTGCTGATTCGATTAAAAAAATAAAAGAAGCTGAACTTCCATCCATGATTGGTACTTCAGGGCCGTCCAGGTCAATCAATGCGTTATCAATACCCAAGCCTGCAAAAGCCGCGAGTATATGTTCCACAGTCATCACTGAAGTACTGTTTTTGCTTATGGTGGTACCGAGCATTGTATCGGTAACATTCTCTGCAAGGGCTGGTATGTGCTGTAAAGGTTTTACATCAAGTCTTTGAAAAATGATTCCAGTATTCTTAGCCGCTGGCCTCAAAGTCATATTGACTTTTTCTCCTGTATGCAAGCCAACACCAGAAGCCCTAACACTATTTGATAATGTTCTTTGCTTTAACACAACCTAAAAATGAATGCATAATTAAATAAAAACTCTTTTAAAATCATATAAATAAAACACGACAAGGTTATCATAAAAAAAACAAATGAAACAAATTATTTATACTGTCACCTTATCCCCAATAACTCTTAGTGTAGACCCTTAAAGATTGGATTTCAGCCAGGATTTAACTCTCATCCAAGACGATTCCAATGCTTTTTGTTTGATAAGGTCATCAGGGTTGTTGTTATATTTATCCAATGCGAAGAGCAATAATCCAACCCCAGTAGCATGGATTGGTCTGTTAATGTTTTCAAAAGTACCATTCAAATCTTTTGGGAAACCTACTCTGACGTCTGTTTCTAATATTTCTTCAGCTAATTCTTTAGCACCATTAAGTTGTGATGTTCCACCCGTAAGAACTATTCCTGCTCTAAGTTTTTCTATATTCATTTTTCCGATCTCGTCATTAATCACTGCAAACAATTCTTCATAACGAGCCTGCACCACCGAGGCCAATCGTTCTAACTCTATTTGTCTAGGGGAACGATTGCCAACACTAGGAACTTCGATAAGCTCTTCTGTGTTGGCCATCTTTGATATGGTACAAGCGTGTTTAATTTTGATTTCTTCGGCTTCTTTTTCTGGTGTTCTGAGAGCATAAGCAATGTCGTTTGTTACATGATTTCCCCCAACAGGAATTACCTTGGTTGCAACAATTTGACCACCCATAAATACTACGATATCGGATGTTCCGCCCCCAATATCCACGAGACAAACACCGAGATCTTTCTCATCATCAGACAATACAGAAAAGCTAGAAGCTAATTGCTCGAGAACAATCTGCTGAACTTCCAGTCCACATCTCTCCATAGATTTAATAATATTTTGCTCAGCACTTCTGGCGACTGTTACAATATGAACATCTGCTTCAAGTCGAACTCCAGACATACCGATTGGTTCGCGAACACCTTCTTGGCCATCAATAACAAAATCTTTAGGTAATACATGTAAGATTCTTTGATCCGAGGGAATACTCATCGCTTGAGAAGCATCAATCACACCATTTATATCCTCTTGTGAAACCTCACCCTCATTAATTCTGACAATGCCATGACCATCAAAACTTCGGATATGACTGCCTGCAATACCAGCAAAAACAGTATTAATTTCGCATCCTGCAACTTTCTCTGCTTCTCTTATGGCTTGATCAATTGAGTTTACTGTTGCCTCTATATTAACAACCACGCCTTTTTTTAAACCACTGGATGGCTCTGTTCCACAACCAATAACCTTTAACTCTCCCTGCTCATTTATCTCAGCAACTAATGCTAAAATTTTTGATGTGCCAATATCTAGCGCAGCAATAATCTCATTTCCATTATTTCTTGTCATAATTTTATTAATTGAGTCATTCTTTCCATGCAACAGCCAAACCTTCTGAATACCTAAGATCAATATAAGAAACTTTATTAATTTTTGCTAAAAGAGATTGATCCAAAGCCAAAAAAAATCTTTCTAATTTATGATTAATTTCTGTTTTTCCTAATTTTATCTCAATTTTAGGCTTGATTGTAAAACTCCAAGATCCCCTTGAATCTAGGGTTAATGTCTCTAAATAAAGACCCCTTCCTGTAAGTAAGTTATTAATTTGAATAAATAATTTCATGACATCTTTTTCAGAACCTTTAGGACCAACAAGTCTAGGGATATTGTCTGGGATACTGCGTTGGTCTACAACGTATAATTTTCCTGAAGAGTTCAAAATCAAATCATCGTTCCATGTGCCCAACAAACTCTCTTCCATGATTCTAATATCAATTTTATTTGGCCAGACCCTTATAATTTCTGCTGATTCAACCCAATCCAATGACTCTATTTTCTCCTTGGCTTCAAATGCATTGAAACTTAGAAATCCCTTCTTAAGAAGATTGTTGGTATGGTTATCGATGGATTTAATGGAAACTCTCTTCAAATCACCGCTAACATTAATTAATTCAATAGGACGATTCAGGACTAGAAAACATAAGGATAAAACTATTATTAATAAGCCAATCCACCCAATCTTAAAATAGAATTTTTTGGGAACATTTCGGAAAAGATTTAACTTTGATAACCTGCCAATAAAAACGCTTTTTTTAACTTTCTTATTCTTTTTTTTGCTTTTAGAAAAAAAATTCACTTTAAAGGGTACTCATTTCCAAAATATTAAAACAGAGCTGATCAAAATCAATACCAACCTCAGATGCCGCCATGGGTACCAAACTGTGAGTTGTCATTCCTGGGACTGTATTAATCTCCAAAATAACGGGTTCATCATTTTGATCTATAAAAAAATCAATTCTTCCCCATCCCCTTATAGCAAAAAGTTTACAGGCATTAAAACACCTTTTTTGTATCCTTTCCTCAACTTGTGGGTCTAATCCACTTGGACAGATATATTTTGTTTCGTCGCTAAGATACTTTGCTTCATAGTTGTAAAAATGCTCATGACCGGCATCGATTTTAATCAATGGCAATATTTTTTCATTTAAAAATCCTGCTGTATATTCAGAGTACAAAAGATAGGACTCGGCAATTATCCAATCGTTAAACTTCTTGAGAGCTTGGAACTCCTTTTCAAAATCGTTTTGATTTTCAATGATAGAAACTCCTATACTGGATCCCTGTGAACACGGTTTTAAAACAAAGGGTACCTTCAAAAGATCTGCAACTTCTTCAAACTGATTAATATGAGTTACCAACTTAAAATCTGGAGTCTTAAAACCATTTTGAAGAAGAAGTCTTTTTGTAAATAACTTGTTCATTGTTAAAGAACATGTCAAAGGACCACTGCCGGTATATTTAATACCCATGATCTCTAAAAGACTTTGAATTTTTCCATCTTCACCATCGGATCCATGAAGAGCAATCCAAACTGATGCATAATCGTTCTCAGTGATCTGATTCAAGAACTCATTCTTCGTATCGACTCGGTAAGCATCGATATCTTTGTTCAATAATGCTTGCCAAACAGCTTTTCCTGTAATCAATGAAATCTCTCTTTCGGAGGAATAACCACCACAGAGTACGGCCACTTTTCCGAATTTATTCCTACTTGTTTTTCCTAGTTTATTCACTCAATTAAACTTCACCTATGATCCTTACCTCTGGCTGCAAATCAATGTCGTAGTTTTTCTTTACAACTTGCCTTGCATGGTTAATCAAATTCTCAATATCACCAGCCGTTGCTCCTCCTTCGTTAACTATGAAATTTGCATGTTGTTCAGAAATAGACGCTGAGCCAATCTTAAACCCTTTTAAGCCAGATCCTTCAATCAATGCTCCTGCAAAATTACCAGGTGGGTTCTTGAAAACAGATCCACATGTGTCTTCACTTAGAGGCTGTGTCCTTATTCTTTGATTCCTTAGCTCTATCAAATTATCTTTGGTCGTTTGTTCATCACTCGATAAAGACATTGAACAAGATAAAAACCATAATCTGAATGGGAAAGTGACTGTCCTATATGCAATATCAAAACTTTCTTTT
>Ga0209752_1000824_pt1 | contig 15206 bp, 14 predicted proteins | sample METZYME_3_250m_FD_187548 | JGI IMG/M metagenome (GOLD analysis project Ga0209752, IMG submission 187548) | Marine microbial communities from oxygen minimum zone in mesopelagic equatorial Pacific - METZYME_3_250m (SPAdes) (version 2) | ecosystem: Environmental > Aquatic > Marine > Oceanic...
GCGGCTCATTCGGCGGACCGGGCCGAGTTGGGCCACGTCTTCGAGGGACTCCCGTAGGGACTCTGGGTCGGGATGTCGGTATGCCCAGGTCACAAGCCGAGCGTCTGTGAGATCGTCGATGAGGAAGGGCCTCGATTGCTCCGGGTCGGGTTGGGCTGGGTCGGGGCCGATGATCTCCAGGTAGACGCCAGGTCCCAGACCGACCAGAGCATTGCAGGTTCCCCAGCCCGGGTGCGCCCCACCCGCAACGGGCTCCGTGCCGAAGCGTTCGGCCAACTCCTCCACTGATGCGTCCAAGTCGGGTGTCGCGTAGACCAGATGGTCCAGACCCCGCTCCATCATGCCCGGCAGCACCCTGGACAGCGTCCGTAGAGCACCAGTTCGTGCGCGTCGACCGCGAAGCCCGGGGGTGCGAGTCGCTCCACGTCTTCCGGACAGGCAGCCACGTCGAACGCCAACCCGCACCCGCGGCAGATGAAGTGGTGATGATGAGGCTTCCCGCACCGCTCGTAGCGTGCCGGCTCGCCCGGTAGGTCGACGGAGTGAATCCAACCCTCATCCGACAGAGAGTTGATCGTGCGGTAGACGGTGGCGATACCGAGGGACGGCACCAGCATACGGCCCGCATGAAGAACTTCGTCGGTGCTCAGAGGCCTGTGTTCACGCGTGAAGATTTCACGTATGGCCCGCCGCTGCTTGGTATCGCGTTTCACTCTTGATAATCGGTTATCGTTTATCCATTATCAAGGTATGCCCTCACTGCCCCCCGCCGCCTCGCCTGAGAGCCGCGCCTCGAGTTGGTTCGGGGTCCTGCCGGCAGTCTGTGCGGTGCATTGCCTGGCGATGCCGATTCTTGCTTCCACCCTACCGTTTTTTGCGGCAACGCACTCCTGGGAGGCTGGGCTCCTGGCCCTCTCGGCCTTGCTGGCGGTGATCACCCTGGCGACTTCCTGGAGGCTCCATGGACGGTGGGTGGTTTGGGTCATCGCTTCGCTGGGATTCGCCGTCTGGATTGCGGCACTAGCCGGGTGGCTGGCCCCACTGCCGGAGAGTCTGATGTCTCCCTTGGGCGGGGTGCTGGTCGCGGGCTCACTGTTTTGGAGCGGACATCTGAGACACAAGGTCGTGTGCGGCGCCTGCGCCTGTCCGGTGCACCCGGGTTAGGCGTATTTTCGTAGCTGCAACCGCAGCTTCAACCGCACTTGCCCGTTTGCCAAGGGAGCCCGTATTCTCGGTGCTTCCACTGTAAGGATTCCGCTGTCGCGCATCCAACCGTGAGGGCCCCATCGTTGCTCCTACCGTGAAGGTGAGTTTACCCGTTGTCATGGGGGCTGCCCTGCTCCTGACGGGAGCCGCCGTAACTGGTCTGCGAGGCCAGGCGCCCACGACTTTCGTCGTCGAGAGTCCGACGATGACCACCGGCAGATTCATGCCCCGGGACTATTCTCCGGACGGGAGGAATCTTTCTCCCCCGCTCACGTGGAGCGGTCTCCCCGCGGGGACTCGCCAAGTTGCCGTGATCTCTCAGGACTTCGGTGCAGGCCGTCCTCCACCGTGGGTGCATTGGATTATCTACAACATCCCGGGTGATGCCGGGGGTCTCCCGGAGGGTATTCCTTTCGATCCGGATCACCCTATGCCTGCAGAGATCGCCGGGGCGGTCCAGGGCAACAACGGGTGGGGTCTACCCGCCTACCGTGGCCCGGCGCCCCCCCTTGGTAGCGTACACAACTACCATTTCGCTGTTTTCGCCCTCGATGAGGCGCTCGACCTGCCGCCGGGCCTCGATCGAGGTGAACTGCTGCTGGCGATCGAGGGGCACGTGATCGGCCAGGGAGATATGGTACCTCTGTATGAGCGGCAGCCCATGAACCAGTTCCCCCGATGATCGAACGGAGAATACATGACTGATTCGAAAGGCAGGCTTCCGGCCATCTCGCGGAGAGATCTTCTCCGGACCGCTGGGGCAGCTGGAGCAGCGGCGCTGGTGCCCGACGCCGTAACCGCGGCGACGGAAGAAACCCCGTCGACCGCCGCGGCTGGCGAGAGGCAGCTCGGAACCGCGTTGCCATCCGAGACGGGGCCGCTCCTCACCCGAGCACTTGCGAATCTTACGGCCCGTGAGACCGAAATTCTCAGCGCGATGGTCGATCGGCTGATCCCGTCTGACGAGTTGGGCCCGGGTGCTCTCGACGCTGGGGTTCTCCGGTTCATCGATCGTGTGTTGAGCGAGTCCGGGACCAATGCGGCTGATGCGTATCGGTCCGGCCTGGCGGCTCTCGACACATACAGCCGTTACACGCGAGGGGGTCCGTTCATCGACCTCTCCACGGTTGATCAGGACTCCGTGCTCATCGACGTCCAGATTGGTGCTGCGACCGGCGCGGGTGTCGGTTTCGTGGGTGGTTCCGGCTCGTTCTTCAACATGGTGAAGAGCCACACCTGGCAGGGGATGTTCGGCGACCCGGAGTACGGAGGCAACGTGAACTTCGTCGGGTGGGACCTTCTCGATTATCCGGGCGTGCGTTTAGGGGTGAGCCCGGAGGACCAGCGAGCTCTGGAAGCGGATCAGTTGGAGCCAGTCCGGCGTTCAGCCTACGACTACGGGATATTCGAATGACCACGCAGCTTCGAGGGACCGACGTCGTCATCGTGGGGATGGGCGCAGCGGGTGGGGTCGCCGCATTGCCGCTGGCGGAGGCCGGGCTGAACGTAGTGGGACTCGAGGCCGGGACCTGGCTCGACCAACGCGACTTCGCTCCTGACGAGATCCGGAACAACTATCGCGATTGGCCCATGTTGGTGAAGAAGACTGAGCAGGAGCGGCCCACGTCCCGGGCTACATCGGCTACTCGGGCCAATCAGATTGGTGGCCACCCAATGATGAATGCGGTGGGTGGGACCACTCTGCACTACTGGGCCCAGAGTTGGCGGCTCAATCCTTGGGATTTCAGGGTGGTGACCGAGACGACTCAGCGTTACGGAGCATCCAGGATTCCGCGCGGCTCCACGGTCGAGGACTGGCCGTTCGAATACGACGAACTCGAGCCCTATTACGACCGCGTGGAGCGCGAAGTAGGTATCTCCGGACAGGCCGGAAATGTCCGGGGACGCATCAACTCCCGCGGCAACCGGTTCGAAGGACCTCGAGAGCGTGATTTTCCCATGCCGCCGCTGCGGTGGACGGGGTTCCATGACCGCATGGCCGACGCAGCGCGTTCGTTGGGATGGAACCCGTTCCCCGGCCCGGCCGCGGTCAACAGCCAAGCGTACCAGAATCGACCGGGATGCGGCTACCACGGATTCTGCAACAAGGGCGGTTGCCCGATCAATGCGAAGAACGCTACCCACATCACGACCATTCCGAGGGCTGTCGACACGGGCAACCTCAAGGTGGTCACACGCGCGCACGTCACCACGCTGGAAGTCGACTCGGACGGACGTGTGACCGGTGTCAACTATGTGGTGGGAAGCAACGAGTACTTCCAGCCTGCAAGGGTCGTCTTGGTCGCCTCGTACACGTACGAAAACGTCCGCATGTTGCTTCTGTCGAAATCCCGCGCCTATCCCGACGGGCTCTCCAACAATCAGGGACAGGTGGGGCGGCACTACTTCAGTCATCACCAGGGTGCTGGTGTGAGCGCGTTTTTCCCGTATGACCTCAACTCGTGGTACGGCCTTCCAGCCCAGGGCGTCGCGGTGGACGATTGGGCCGACGACAACTTCGACCACGCCGATCTCGACTTCATCGGGGGTGGCAACCTCTGGGTCATGTCGGACCGCCGGCCGATTTCGGCGGCGAACATGGGTACGTACGGACAGAGCCGGAATTGGGGATCCACCTGGAAGCGATTTATCCACGAACACTCCGATCGAACGCACGGCTCCTACATCCAAAAAACGACTCTCCCTTACGAGGACAACTACCTAGACTTGGATCCCGAGGTGACGGATCCTTTGGGGCTCCCGGTCATCCGCATCACCGGGCAGTTCAAGGACAACGAGAGGGCCATCGCCGGGTTCATGCAGGACAAGATGGAGGATTGGTACCGCGAGGCCGGGGCCATCGAGGTCAACCGGGGTGGGCTCGGTAACACCATGGGCGCTTCGACCCACGCGTACGGCGGGACGCGCATGGGTGACAACCCGGAGACCAACGTGGTCGACCGTTGGGGATTTTCACACGAAGCGCCGAACCTGGGGGTCCTGGGTGCTTCAGTGATGGGAACCAGCGGGGCGCGTAATCCTACCCTGACGAGTCAGGCACTCTCCTGGCGGACGGCGGCGCATCTCGTCGAGAGCTGGGGGGACATCGCCGAGTAGGCTAGGCGTCGCGGAGTAAGGAGGGCCGGGCTTACGGCGTTACGTTCACCCTGACGTAACCGTTGGTCCAGCAGCACTGGCTCCCCGAGGAGCTGTCTGTTGCACTCCAGTTGTCCACCCGCGCCAGCAAGAGGTACTCGCCCTGCTCGGAAAACGTGGCGATCACGCGGGCCACGCCACGCCCTTCCGGAAGCTGGATAACCTCGGGCTCGTCGTCCTCCTCCTCCTCTCCATCCTCCACCTCAGGGAGCGGGTTGGACTCGTGCCTCGTGTACTCGACTCGTCCGGGACCCTGGAGCTTGAACCATACCACACGAAGCGGGATGCCCTCGGAGTTCCGAAAATCGTCGGGATCCCTCTCCGAGATGTCCCTCGCGTTGATCGAGACGGTGAGGGGAGATCCCACCGCGACGGTCTGCGTGCGCTCTGCCACGATTCCCGGCGGCCCGCGGCCTTCCTCGCCGTCCGAGTCGAAGGAGACACGGGGAGGGACGGTTCCGTGCGGTCGGGGATACCAGTCTAACTGGTAGGCAACGGCGCCGATCCGGCCGGGCACCCTCGTGACCTCGCCGTTCTCCTTGCGAAGGGTCCACCAAACGTCCGTGTCCCTCATCTCAGCCGGCAGGGTCGCCGCGAAGATCCCCCGCTCATGTCCGGGAAAAAACGTCGTGGGCTGCATCCCATCGAACTGAGCGGGCTCGATGAAATTATCCGGCCCCAAGGGAATCTCGAGGGTGTCGTTGTTGGCATTGAGGTACCCGAACGAGATGCTGAACGTCCCGTCTTCGTTCGCGTACCAGCCCTCCATGAAGGGGGCGAGGTGCCGATTTCCGGGAGCTCCGGGCTGTAGGGGCCAACGACCGTCCGGCCCCGGCCCCGTCAACTGGGCCTCAAGTGCACCTGGACCGACCAAAACACTCCAGAGAAGAGCTAAGGACACTCCGCGCACCGTGATAGGCATTCGCATCATGTACTCCTCCCCCGAAAATTCTACGGCGTTACGTTCACCCTGACGTATGCGTTGGTCCAGCAGCACTGGTCCTGCGAGCCGCTGTCGTTTGCATCGAAGTTGTCCACCTGCGCCAGCATGAGATACTCACCCGCTACGGGGAACGTAACAATCACGCTGGCGGTGCCAGACCCTTCCGGAAGCCTCATAGTCTGGGGCTGGGGTGTACGACCACGGCCACCACCGCCAGCAGCCGCCTCAGGGAGCGGGTTGGACTCGTGCCGCGTGTACACCACCGGTCCAGGACCCTGGAGCTGGGACCACACGACACGAAGGGGAATTTCCGTCATACGGGCATCCTCGAGATCCCTCTCCGAGGTGTCCGTTGCGTTGACCGACAGCGTGAGGGGAGATCCCACCGCGACAGTCTGGACACGTTCTGCCAGGATGCCCGGAGGTCCCCGGCCCACGTCGGACTGCCCGCCGAAGGTAACGCTGGGAGTGACACTGCCGTGACCCCTCGGATACCAGTCCAACTGGTAGGCGACGGAACCGATCCTTCCCGGTGCCCTCGTGGTGTTGCCGTATGGCGTCGTGATGGTCCACCAGACGTCCGCGTCCTGCATTCCCGCCGGTAGAGTCAGACTCCAGACCCCCCGGTGGCGTCCGGGAAAGAAGATTGCGGTCTGCAGCCCGTCGAACTGGGCCTGATCGAGGGAATTATTTTCCCCCACCGGGATGTAAAGCGTGTCCAGGTTGGTATTGAGGTACCCGAAAGAGATGCTGTACGTCCCATCTCCATTGTCGTACCAGCCCTCCATGAAGGGGGCCAGCGTGTTGTTTCCGGGGGAGGTCGGCTGCAGGGGCCAACGGCCATCCGGTCCTTGGGCCTCGAGTGCCGCTGGACCTGCCAAAACACTATAGAGAAGCAGCGCGAGGGCCGCTCCACCCACGGTCTTATTGAACTGGTGCATCATTGGACTCCTTCCTGAATAATCAAGGTCGTAGCGAAGGCGGGATTAAGAGATGCGACGGGGACCGAAGGAGCCGCGGTTGCCGCGAAGCGTCCTTCGATCCCCATCAGTACGTCAATAAAGATCGAGAATCTAAAGTGATTAGGCGATCAGTTAACGGCGATCCTCTGCTCCTCCTCCTTCGCTGCCCGTTCCTCGACAATCTCTTCGTAACCCTCCTCATCGAGGTGGCTCACGGCCATCCAGAAGTGCGACATCTCGTCAGCGGTACGCTGTCCGTAGTCGACCCACTGGTCCGGATCCGGATTGTTCGGGTTGGCGGACGTGTTGTCGAACCACTGCTTCATGATGACGACCGCACCGGCCGGAATCAGGGGTGCTGCGTCATCCTCGAAAATGTGACTCTGGTGCCAAGTGGCGCTCCAGTTGGAGATCATACCGAGTATCTCCGTCCGTCCGGTCTGCGGATAGAACACTTCTAGGGACGCGGACCGCATCCGGAGATGCCCATGCGGCTGGAAGCTATCGATGCGGACCGGATGGTCCCACGAGCGGAAGCCCTGGGTCATGAAACCCGAGTTCGGTGGCACGAGGAGTTCACGTTGACCCTCCATGAAGTTATAGCTGACCAGGTCCTGCCTGTATTCGTACTCGTAGTCTGCAGGATGGAGCCAGATACCCAACTCGACCACGTTGCCCTCGATCATGGAGTTCGCGGCCGTCATCCCGAGCCCGCCGGGATACAGGTGGATGTCCCAGCGAACATACGATTCCGCAGGGATCCGTCGGCACACGCCGTCGGGAATGATCTCACCCAGCTTGCCCATCGCGTACTCGGTGGCGCGCGCTCCGGTCCCCCGGAAGCTGCCGTCCTCCTGCAAGAGCTGGAAGGTCGAGTTGGCGTGGTGGACCACGGTCACGGCGTCTCCACGAGGTTTCACCTGGAGGGCCTTGATGCAGCGCTCCTCGTTGTCAGGCAGACCATCGATCTTGACGATCGGGCGGTGCCACACGTCGAGGCCGGCCGCCGGAACGTCGATGGGGATCGAAGGGGCGAGCAGGTCCGGCGGACCGAACTCGGCCGCCAACGACCACTCGTCCGTAGCGCGCAAGTTGGCAGGTGACGGCATGTCGTTCGGGTCGCCCATGGGCGACCCCTGATCTACCCAGGCAACGACTGTATTGATGTCTTCCTGGGACAGGCGCCAATCTTCCTTGAGCTCTTGGATGCCGATGTCGGTGTCGTAGTAGTAGGGCGGCATCTCGCGGTTCGCGACTTTGATCTTGATGAGGGGCGCATACCGTCGGACGTCCTCGAAGGTCACCAGCTCCATCGGCCCTATTCCACCGGCCCGGTGACAAACCTGGCAGTTGTCCTGGATGATGGTGGCCACGTCTGCCGCGTAGGTGACATCGGCGTCATTTGTGGACGACACCAACGTTGCCTGGGCGTGTGCTCCACTCTGTAGAGCGAAGGTTGCGACGAGCGCGACGGTAGCGGCTGTCCAAAAGCTCGGACGGAGGCTCCGGTTCTGCATGATAGTCTTCTCCCCTAAATCGGATGAATACAGTGCCTCGAATCTACGTGCCGATCCGATCGGATACAATATGTGATCTTACCTGACACTCACCCAGACGTACCCGTTGGTCCACCAGTATTGGTCCCCTGAGCCGCTGCCCGTCGCACGGAAGTTGTTCACCTGTGCGCCAGCAGCATGTACTCACCCGGCTCGGGAAACGTTGCTACCACGCGGACCACATTCTCAACGTCGTCTGGAACCTCGACCCTGTCGAGGCGCGCGCCGCCCGCCTCGAACATTCGAGAGTCTAATGAGATGGCGGGATGGAAAAACTGATGGGGACCGAAGGAACCGCGGCAGTTCCGACGTGTCCTTCGATCCCCATCAGCAAGAATCCAGTTGGTGCCTCTGATCTAGAGTTACGGCGTTACGGTCACCCTGATAAAAGCGTTGGTCCAGCAGCACTGGTCTCCCCCGCTGCTGTCGGCCGAATTGAAGTTGTCCACTCGCGCGCGCATGAGATACTCACCCGGCGTGGAGAACGTGGCATACACGGACCCGGTGCCATACCCGTCAGTAAGCCTGATATTCTGGGGGGGACTAGCACGACCACGGCCACCGGACCTGGCAGCCGCCGCCGCAGCTCCAGCACCGCCAGCAGCAATAGCAGCGGCAATAGCAGCGGAGTCTGGAGCAGCGCCGCCGCCATCCCCGCCGCCACGTCCACCACGCGGCTCAGGAAGTGGGTTAGACTCATGCCGCGTGAATTCAACTCGTCCAGGACCCTGGAGTTGGGACCACGTCACGTTGACCGGAGTGGCGTTCCTGAAACGGAAATCGTCCGGATCCCTCTCCGAAGGGTCCCTCGCGTTGACTGATAACGTGACGGGAGACCCTACCGTGGCGGTCTCAACACGGTCCGCCATGAGTCCCGGAGGCCCTCTGCCGTCACCATTCTGTCCGTCGAAGGAGGTGAGGGGGTGCATACTGCCGTGGGGCCGGGCAAACCAGTCCAACTGGTAGGCAACGGCGCCGATTCGGCCGGGCACTCTCGAGACGTCGCCGTTCGGCTTGCGAATGGTCCACCAGACGTCCGTCTCCTCCATGTCCGCGGGCAAAGTCACTGCGAAGAGCCCCCGTTGGTGTCCGGGCACAAAAACCGTGGGCTGTAACCCGTCGAACTGAGCCGGCTCGATGAAGTTGTCCGGTCCCAATGGAACGATCATCGTGTCACTGTTGGCATTCAGGTACCCGAAGGAGATGCTGAACGTCCCGTCTTCGTTTGCGTACCAGCCCTCCATGAAGGGGGCGAGGTGTCGATTTCCGGGAGACCTGGGCTGCAGGGGCCAACGGCCATCCGGCCCGGGCCCCGACACCTGAGCCTCGAGAGCAGTTGGGCTGGCGAGTAAGACTGGTCCGCCCAAAACACCGCAAAGAAGTAGCGCAACGCCTACGCCACCCACGGTCATGCGAAACTGGTGCATCATGGACTCCTTCCTAAGTGCTCGAAGTCGTAGCGAAGGCGGGACTCAAAGAAACGATGGGGACCGAAGGAGCCGCCACTGCTACGAAGCGTCCTCCGATCCCCACCAATACCTCAGTATAGATACCTCAGTAAAGATCCCTAATCTAAAGCGATCTAGCGGTCCTGACCCGCGATCCTCTGGGCTTCCTCGGCCGCTTCTCTTTCTGCTATCATCTTCTCGTAGCCCTCCTCATCGAGGTGAGTCACGGCGATCCATGCGTGGGACATCTCGTCAGCGGTTCGGCTTCCCCCGTCTACCCACTGATCCGGATCCGGGTTGTTGGGGTTACCTGCAGTGTTGTCGTACCACTGTTTGATGACCATAACCGCGCCGGTCGGAAGCAGAGGCGCCACGTCATCCCCGTAAAGGTGGCTCTGGTGCCAGGTTGCGCTCCAGTTGGAGATCATGCTGATGATCTCCGTCCGTCCGGTCTCCGGATAGAAGAATTCCAGAGACGCAGACCGCAGCCGCAGATGCCCGTGGGGCTGGAAGCTGTCGACGCGGACCGGATGGTCGAAGCTGTGGAAGCCCTGAGTCATGGCCGTCCCGTTGGGAGGCATGACGAGTTCACCTTCACGAATCCCATAGAGGGACAGCGTCTGCTTGTAATCGTACTCGTAGTCCGCCGGGTGGAGCCAGATACCCAGATCGACGACGTTACCTTCGATCACGTCGTTCGCGGCAGTCGCTCCGAGCCCGCCGGGATAAAGGTGGATGTCCCAGCGAATGAAAGCATCCGGCGGGATCGTCCGGCAAACACCGTCCGGAATGATCTCACCCAGTTTGCCCATGGCGTACTCGGTTGCCCGCCCTGACCCCGAAAAGCCGGCGTCGTCGCCGTCGTCGCTCTCCCGCACCAGCTGGAAGGTGGAGTTGGCGTGGTGGACCACCGTCTTGGCGACTCCACGGGGCTTCACCTGAAGGGCCTTGATGCAACGTTCCCCAGTACCGATGTCACCTATGATGGGAACGATCGGACGGTGCCACATGTCGAGCCCTGCGGCCGGCACGTCGATAGGAGTCGAGGGGGCGAGGAGGTCCGGTTGGCCGAACAGATTCGACAGCGACCAGTCGTTGGTGTCGAGCAAGTCCAGTTCCGGAATCTCGTCCGCATTACCCAAAGGCGCACCTTGGTCGACCCAGGCAGCGATCGTGTTGATCTCCTCTTGGGAGAGACGCCAGTCCTCTTTGAGGTCCTGGATGCCGATATCGTTGTCGTAGTAGTAAGGCGGCATCAGGCGGTTGACGACCTTGTTCTTGATGAGGGGCGCATACATCCGGACGTTCTCGTAGGTCACGAGCTCCATGGGTCCAATTCCACCGGAGCGGTGGCAGACCGTGCAGTTCTCCTGGATGATGGATGCGACGTCCGCGGAGTAGGTCAACTCTGCGTCACTCGACGACGCGAAGGTTGCCTGAGCGTGGGCCGCACTCTGGAAAGCGAATGTCGCGACGAGCGCAACAGTGGCAACGGCGATCCAGGACCGTTTCTGCAGTTCCATGATGATCCTCTCCCTCATAACAAGTGAACTACACTTCATTCAATAGCTACCGAATAACTTAAAATCTATCTGGTGACCGGAAGGGAACGCAATATATGCCCGATCACGGGGCTTCGCGAGCCCTTGGTGATAAGATGATATACGAAGCCCGGCGCGAGCGTGCAAGTCCTTTGTTGTTCAAGCTATTTACGGCCACCCGATAGGAAAAAAGAGTACCCGAACCGGTCGGGGGCGTTCGGTGGATTTGCTTGCGGCGACCGAGAAAAGCGATACAGTGCCCGAGTAGCGTCAGCGAGTGGTATCAACTTCGACCGAATGCAAGGGAGCTTCCGATGGCGGCATACACCTGCGACGAGTGCGGGATGAGCGTGAACATGACGTGCGGTCAGTGTGGGCAGGACCTAGTACATGGCACGATCACTACCGACGACGGCAGCACCGTTGCCGTATCGAAGTGCCCCGACGGACATGGAATGATCAAGTCGCCGATGTGCTGCGCGCAGGACATGACCTGCGCGGTCTAACGTCCCTTCTAGCTCGAACCCCTTTTAGCTGGAATCCCGTCCAGCTCGAATCTCCTCTAGTTCGAGACGCGCAAGTTTTCGACCAGCACACCGGGGATAACGTGGTTGACCCGCACGCCCCAGATGCCATCGGTGCGAGCGGCCATGCCGGTTTTCGGCGCTGTAAACACCACGGTACCGTTCACCACGAACTGCGTGGCGTCGGCCCCCACCCGAACCTCGAGGTCGTTGACCGACCTCCCGTTCGCGTCGGGCGTGCGGATGGCCGAGTGCGCCGTGCGCCCCTGGATGTCGTGTGTGGTCTCGTTGCCGGCACGGTGTTTGACGATATACGTGCCATTCTGCCCGATCAGGAAGTAGAGATAGTTCTGCCCGGATCCTTCCATGCCACCCGCTCCGTACACTAGGCCGTAGTAGTTCACATGGCCGCTCGGTTGGATCAGAGTGAATCTCCCGCTGAGCGTATACGTACCGCTTGCGGTGTTACTGGAATTCCATCCTGTGACCGCCGGTCCGGTGTTGATCTGGAACCCGCTTCCCACGTCGGCCACCGTCACCTCGGGCACGTCGTCCGGGTCATTGGCGTCGGTGCTGCGGTCCACGCGCAATTGGAGTCCGTCCGAGGACTGGGCCGCAAGGGGCACGGCGATCATCAAGGCAAGGACTGCCATAAGAATACGACGGGTCATGACTCACTCCTGTGGATTTCACTCTTCCAGTGGATTCACTCTACTAAAAAAAGGCGAACAGGCATTATACGGTGGTGCGACGCGTAGGAGAAGAAGGGCCACGCGCGGTCCATCAACTCGTCTAGGAGGCCCCGGCTTCCTGCGTTACAGGGGCCCGAGCCTTCACCTCGCGGCGGCGTGCGTGCAGAACGGTCTCGGTGTAGCCGTTCGTCTCCTTACGTCCATCGAACACCAACTCCAGGGCAGCCTGGAACTCGGGGCTCGACGAGAGGTCGGTGGACATGGGCGTGTACTTGGGGTCTCCCTCGTTCTGACCGTCGACCACGGCAGCCATGGCCTCGAAGGTGCTCGTCACCTGGTCTGCGGTGACGAGACCGTGATGGAGCCAATTCGCGATGTGCTGGCTAGAGATGCGCAACGTCGCGCGGTCCTCCATCAAGGCGACGTTGTTGATGTCCGGCACCTTCGAGCAGCCGATCCCTTGGCCGACCCAGCGGACCACGTAACCCAGTATGCCCTGCGCGTTGTTCTCCAACTCGTTCTGGATGTCGTTCTCGGTCAAGCCACGATCACCGAGCAGGGGGATCGTCAGGATGGCGCCGAGGTCGGCGCGCCCTCGGCTGGCCAACTCGACCTGAACGTCACGGACGTTCACCCGGTGGTAGTGCGTGGCATGTAGCGTTGCCGCGGTGGGCGAAGGCACCCAGGCGGTGTTGGCGCCGGCACGGGGGTGGCCGATCTTCGCTTCGATCATCGCACCCATGATTTCCGGCGCGGCCCACATGCCCTTGCCGATCTGCGCAACACCGGGGAGGCCACAATCGATCCCCATGTCGACGTTCCAGTCCTCGTACGCGAGCATCCAGGGGCAGCTTTTGATCTCTGGCTTGGGGATCATGGCGCCCGCTGCCATGCTCGTGTGGATCTCATCGCCGGTCCGGTCGAGGAATCCGGTATTGATGAAAATGATGCGATCCGATGCAGCCCGTATACACTCCTTCAGGTTGACCGTGGTGCGGCGTTCTTCGTCCATGATACCGATCTTCAGGGTCCGCGTCTGCAGTCCCAGCACTTGCTCGACATGCGCGAACAATTCCACGGTGGCGAGAACCTCCTCGGGACCGTGCATTTTGGGTTTCACGATGTAGACGCTGCCCGCGCGACTGTTGCGTGAGGGGCCGTTGCCTCGGAGGTCGTGGATGGCAGCCCAGGAAGTGATCAGGGCGTCGAGAAACCCTTCCGGGATGGGTTCGCCATCCGCCGTGGTAACGGCATCGGTGTACATGTGGATCCCGACATTGCGCACCAGCAGGAGGCTGCGTCCTGGCAGCGTGAGTTCCTCGCCGCTCGGGTCCCGGTACGTGCGGTCCTCATTGAGCCTGCGAGTCAGCGTCCCGGCGCCCTTCTCCAAGGTGGCCGTGAGCGTCCCCTTCATGATCCCCAGCCAGTTGCGATAGACGAGCACTTTGTCTTCTGCGTCGACTGCCGAAACGGAATCCTCGCAGTCCTGGATGGTCGTCACGGCACTCTCGAGGACGACGTCGTAGACTCCCGCCGGATGAGCCTTGCCGACGGCGTGATCGCGATCGATCCGGAGGTCGATGTAGAGGCCATGGTGGTGGAGGAGCACGCTGGTCATCCGCCCGCCCTCGAGCTGGAAGCCGGCGAAACGGGACGGATCGGCCAGCCCCGTCCTCCCGCCATCGGCCAGCTCGCATACGAGCCGGCTCGCGCCATCGCCACCTTCCAACAAGAACTCGGTGACCTCCGAGTAGAGGCCCTCCTCTAAGGGAACGACGTCGTCGAGAAAGCGCTCGACCCACTCGACGACCCGACTTCCCCTCACCGGATTGTAGGCGGTCCCCCGTTCGGCTCCGTCCTCCTCACTGATGACATCGGTCCCGTAGAGGGCGTCGTAGAGGCTACCCCACCGCGCGTTGGCCGCATTGAGGGCGTAGCGGGCGTTGTCCACCGGCACGACGAGTTGTGGCCCCGCGATCGACGAAATCTCCGGATCCACATCCTTCGTGGTGATCGTGAAGGGGTCGTCCTCCGCGACCAGGTAGCCGATCTGGGTGAGGAAGGACTTGTATGCGTACGGGTCGAGCGCTGCGCCCGGCCGTTCCCGGGCCTGTTCCTCATGCCATGCATCGATCTCTTGTTCGTGACGGGCCCGCACCTCGAGGAGGCGGCGGTTCTCGGGGCCGAGAGTCTCGACGATGGCCCCGAACGCAGTCCAGACCGCGTCGGGGTCGAGATCCGTGCCCGGTGCGATCTCTGACTGCACCAGATCGTACAGCGACCTCGCGATCCTCAGGTTCTTGATGGTGACGGGGTTGAGTGCGCTCATGGTCCAACGAATTAACTTCCGGGGGGCTCCGCGGCAAACAGGACCAGCCCTGCCCACCGGCGGGGCTGGTAGCTTGCTGTGGCGCACAACACATGCGCATGTTGTCGGCGACGTCTGACTCCGTCACCTGTTTGCGGGCCATGCAGGACGATGGCGGCACGAGGTTCATCCTGGTCGAGAACTGGTTCGAGGAACTGAGGGATCTGGTGGAGAACTGATGAGGTCGCTGATGTCACTCTTGTTCGCCGGCCTCCTCGCCTTCGTCCCCTCCCTTTCGGTCCCGAGTGCGGCCAACGCCCAGGACCGCGGCACCCCCTTCGGCGAGTGGCGCTACTGGGGTGCCGACGCCTGGAGCACGCGCTACTCGCCCCTCGACCAGATCGACGCCGAGAACTTCGACGACCTTGAGCAGGCCTGGCTCTGGCGGGGCGACAACTTCGGGCCGTCGCCCGACTATATCCTTCGCTCGACACCGATCTATGCGGACGGCAGGCTCTTCACCGTCGCCGGGCAGAGTCGTGTGGCCTCGGCGCTCGATCCGGCGACCGGCGAAGTGCTCTGGATGTTCCGGGAGCCGCACACCACACGTTGGGAACGATCTTCACGCAAGAGCCACGGCAAGGGTGTGGCGTACGCCGAGGTCGACGGCGGAGGCGTGATCTACTTGGTGACGCCGGCGTTCTTCCTGCACGCGTTGGACGCCGAGACGGGCCTTCCGCTCGAAGGATTCGGCGCGCCCGTGCCGCTCGACGGTTTCGATGAGACTGGCACGGTCGATCTACTCGAGGCGCTGGGGCATCCGTACGACCCCGACTACGGGATCCCGGATTCGATCGGCTACATCACCAA